>Ga0209373_10000943_pt1 | contig 39166 bp, 34 predicted proteins | sample Higcelweek5metaG_FD_187173 | JGI IMG/M metagenome (GOLD analysis project Ga0209373, IMG submission 187173) | Freshwater pond sediment microbial communities from the University of Edinburgh, under environmental carbon perturbations - High... | ecosystem: Environmental > Aquatic > Freshwater >... | reverse complement strand
GGCGTGTTCTGGGATCTGTTCATCGGCGCCACGGTGATCGCCGTGCTGGTCGCCCTCATCAGCCCCTTCCTGAAGAAGCTGATGCATATGGATGCGGCGGACATGCACACGTCAAAGCCGGCGTCGGTCAAGGTCAAGCTGAACAAATAAAAATCGCCCAATCGAGGCAATCCAGAACGGCCCGCCGGATCACCCTCCGGCGGGCCGTTTCTTTTTAAACCAAGAGCCATGCGACATGACTCTTGGTAATGCTTGTTCCCTCAAGCGCCGGGCGCCGCCATCCGGCGGCTTGGCTTACGCGCCACGTGGCGCGGGCCAGCAGTCGCTGGCCTCCAAGGGTCATGTCCCATGCCCCTTGGTATTAAATCCCACCCGCCGCGCGCAATTCCTCCAGCATGGCATAGTCGGTGAAATCAAAGCCCAGCGGGCAGACGCTGATTTCACCGCGCCGCAGGGCCGCGATATCCGTGTCATCGGGCGTGGGTGCGCCCTGGCGACGGCGCAGGGCCAACCAGTGATAGGCATAGCCGCGCGTATCCGTGCGCTGTTCCACCTCCACCGACATGGAACCCGGCTGACCCTGGCGGGTGATGGACAGGCCGGTCAGTTCACCCGGCTCCAGATCGGGGAAATTCACGTTCAACACCGTGCGCGGGGCCGGGCCGAAGCGCCGCACCACACCCGGCAACGCCTGGATGGCCGTGTGCCAGCGCACATTCTCCCGGTCGCGCCAGGCCTGGCTGACGGCATAGGCCGGCACGCCCAGCAGCCGGGCCATCAACGCCCCGCTGACCGTGCCGGAATAGCCCACCTCGTCGGCAAGGTTGGCCCCACGATTGATGCCGGAAAACACGATATCCGGCGGGTTATCCACCATCACGGTGCGCAGTGCCATCGCCACACAGTCGCTGGGCGTGCCGCTGACGGCAAAGCGCCGCTGCCCCCGTGGATAAAGCCGAAGCGGGGTATAAAGGGACAGGGCGCGCGACACCCCGCTCTGGTCATGTTCGGGGGCCACCACCCAGATTTCCCGCGCCAGCGGGGCCACCGCCTCGGCCAGGGCCGCCAGCCCAGGGGCATCGATCCCGTCATCATTGGTCAGAAGGGCACGGTTGAACATCACTGGCTCTTGCATCGGCGGGTCCGTCTGGTGTTGTTGATCGCTTATCAGCACCATTGAAATCCAACGGGCGTTTGAAGTCGATGCCCATCCTGCCGGAAAGTGCCCCCATGGAAGACCGTCTGCCCACCCATCTGATTGTACAGGCCGCCCTGCGTCGCTGTGGTGTCGATGGTATCGGGGCTTATGTGCTGCGCAAGGGCGACCGGGAAGGCGGGTTGATCCTGCTGAAAATCTCCCTGCTGGGCCAGGGCAACCGCCTGTTCACCCAGGGGCGTGACCTGTCAGGCAAACTGGGCTGGGTACCCGGTGCCAATGGCGCGCTGGTGGATGAGATGGAAGCGACCACCTTCATCGACCGCCATGTAAAGCGCGACCCGGACCTCTGGGTGGTCGAGGTGGAAAGCCGCGATGGCAAGAATCCATTCCAGCAAACCGACGATTGACCGGATGGCAACACCGGGTCAGCCGGCGGCCATTACGCCCCCAACGGCCCCGTCCGGTACAGCGTCACCTTGATGCCGCCATGCAGCACCGGGGCCGGGTTGGGCAGGAAGGGCAGTTCCGTCACCTTGGCCAGGGCGGGTTCATTGGTGATGATCCCCACCCGCCAGCCCCGGAACCGGCTCATCAGCACCTTGCCCAGCGTGCCATAAAGCGCATAGAGCAGGCGCGTATCGCCGATGCGACCACCATAGGGCGGGTTGAGAATGACCAGACCCGGCCCGCCTTCCGGCGGGTTCAGATCGCTGATGGCGTGATGGTGAAAATCGGTCCAGGCGGATACGCCGGCGCGACCGGCATTCTCCTGGCTCATCTTGATGGCACCGGCATCGCGGTCACTGCCATAGAAGCGCACGGTCGGCGGGGTGGTCGTCCCCGCCGCCTTCAGCGCCGCCCAGGCGGCGGCATCGAAGCTGGCCAGCTTTTCAAAGGCGAAGGAACGGGCGCGACCGGGTTTCAGCCCGGCAGCGATTTCAGCCGCTTCAATGACAAAGGTGCCGGACCCACACATCGGGTCCACCACCGGTTCCTTGCCGTCATAGCCGCACTGGCGCAGGAACAGCGAGGCCATCGTCTCCCGCATCGGTGCCTTGTTCACGGCTTCCTTAAAGCCGCGCTTGTGCAGCGGCTCCCCGGATGTATCGATGCTGAAGGTACACAAATCATCATCAATGCGGGCCTTGATGGTGATCTCCGCATCCTCCGCGATGGGGGCACCCAGTTCTTCCGTGATGGCACGGGCGATGCGCTGGGCTGCCGCACCGGCGTGATAGATGCGGGACTGGGTGCAACTGGCATCCACCCGGACCGGCACATCGGCATGAAGGAAATCAGCCCAGGGAAACTTGCGCGCACGTTTGTCCAACTGGGCCAGATGCAGGACGCGGACGGCGCCGATGCGCGCCAGCACGCGGGTGGCCCCGCGCAGTTCCAGATTGGCACGCCAGACCTCCCGCCAGCCACCATGGGTGACGACGCCGCCCTTACCGGGCTGCGGGCGGGCGAACCCGGCGGCCTTCATCTCCGCGCACAACACGGATTCCAGGCCTGGAGTGGTCACCACATAGATTTCGAATGGGGTCTGGTCGCTCATAGCGCCTTGATATCGTGCCGCCTGCGGGTCGGCGAGGGCTTTCTCACCATAGCTCCCGTGCCGATGACGGGGTGATTTCCGCGAACGTGAAAAAAGTGCTTGCGTAGCGGTCGGGAGCCCATTATACACCGCGCCACCTCACGGACACGTCCCCATCGTCTAGAGGCCTAGGACACCAGCCTTTCACGTTGGTAACACGGGTTCGAATCCCGTTGGGGACGCCACCGACCGCACGTAAGTGCTTGTGAGTGAAACGAAAAGGCCCGACGGCAACGTCGGGCCTTTCGCTTTTGCAGCACCTCGGCAGGCTCCGGGGACAAGGGCGATACCCCCTCCCCGGCCCGCGCAGAATCAATAAACCAGCTCGTCCTCGCCCTTGCCGCTGGCGATGACGATTTCGCCACGCGCAGCCATGTCCTTGGTCAGCTGCACCATATACATCTGTGCCTCGTCCACATCGCGCAGGCGCACCGGGCCCATGGCGCCCATATCCTCGCGCATGATCTTGGCAGCGCGTTCGGACATGTTGGTGAAGAACATGTCCTTCAGCGTATCGCTGGCCCCCTTCAGGGCCGTTGCCAGCTTCTGCTTGTCGACATTGCGCAGCAGGGTCTGGATGCCGCTGGGGTCCAGCTTGGACAGATCCTCAAACGTGAACATCAGGGCGCGGATGCGTTCGGCGCTGTCACGGTTGCGCTCCTCCAATGCTGCCAGGAAGCGGCTTTCCGTGTTACGATCGAAGCTGTTGAAGATTTCCGCCATCATCTCGTGCGCGTCGCGGCGGTTGGTGCGGGCCAGATTCGACATGAATTCGGTGCGCAGGGTGCGCTCGATATCGTCGATCACTTCCTTCTGCACCGCCTCCATGCGCAGCATGCGCATGATCACTTCCATGGCGAAGCTTTCAGGCAAAAGCTGCAGCACGCGACCGGCATGGTCGCCCTTGATCTTGGACATGATCACGGCAACCGTCTGCGGATATTCGTTCTTGAGATAATTAGCCAGCACCTGCTCGTTCACATTGGTCAGCTTATCCCACATGGTACGACCGGCAGGACCACGGATTTCCTCCATGATCTGGTCGACCTTGTCCTTGGGCAGAACCTTGGTCAGCAGGCGTTCGGTGCTGTCAAACGTACCGACCAGGGAGCCGGTGGAACTGATCTGTTCGGCGAATTCCACGAACAGACGTTCGACCAGATTGGAACTGACCGAGCCAAGATTGGCCATGGTCTGCGACAGTTCCTTGATCTCGTCATCACCCATCAGCGCGAACAGCTTGGAGGCGATTTCCTCCCCCAGCGCCAGCATCAGGATGGCGGCTTTTTCGGGACCAGTCAGACCGCGGTAATCTTCACGGACGCGCATGGCCATGACGGCAAACTCCCCGGATACGCAAAACCTGTCAGATCAGGCATATGGTGCCCGCCTCAGCATGACTCTAGCATAGCCGTACGGTCAGGTGAATCCGCCTTATAGAGGGCATTCGGCTCAGAGTGGCTGGCTGCCATAAGGGGCAAGGGCCAGGTCAAAGCTTGCGGTAGTGCCTTTGTCCGCCTCACTTTCCAGCACAAGCAGGCCCCCATGGCGCCGCACCAATTGGTGCGACAGCACCAGGCCAAGCCCGGTCCCATTGGCTTTACTTTCTGCATCGCCGGCCTGTTCAAACGGGCGGCCCAGCCGGGCAAGATCGACCGGGGAGATGCCACGACCATTATCCTGAACCGTCAGCAACAGCCGCCGCCCCCGACGCCGGGCCGAAACACGCACCAGCCCACCCGGATCGGTGAATTTCACCGCGTTTGAAAGCAGGTTCAACAAGACTTGTTTGATGGCGCGGGCATCCACCTGCACCAATTGCCACTCATCCTCTTCCGCCAGTTCGATCGTCACCTTGCGTTCAAACGCCAGTCCGCGCACCAAGCGGACAACCTGCTGAACAAGGGCGCGGCTGTCGTAGGGACCGGTGCAAAGTTCCAGCTTGCCGGCCTCCACCCGTGCGATATCCAGCATATCATTAACCAGATCCAGCAGATGCTGGCCACTGGTGCGGATATTTTCCACAAACTCCTTATAGGCGGGGTCGCCCAGCGGACCCATCACCTCCCCTGCCATCAGGCCGGAAAAGCCGATAACCGCCGTCAGAGGCGTGCGCAACTCGTGGGTCATGGTGGCCAGGAACAGCGACCGCGCAGCCAGCGCCGCCTCCGCCTGCTCCCGGGCATGACGACTTTCGGCCTCCTGGCGGGCCAGTTCCGTTTCCGCCCTGCGCCGGGCGGCCAGTTCCGCCACAGCTTGCAGGCCCGCATGACGCAGTTCGATCATGTGCATCGCCGTCTCCGCCAGATCGCGCAGCACCTGACGGTCCCGCTCACACAGATGGCGGGGCTGGCGGTCGATGACGCAGAGCGTCCCCAGGCGCAGGCCGGAAGGGGTCAGCAGCGGCGCGCCAGCATAGAAACGGATGTCCGGCTTTCCCGTGACAAGCGGATTCTCGGCGAACCGCTCATCGCGCAGCGCGTCCTGCACCTCCATGATGTCGTTGCCCATGATCGTATGGGCGCAAAAGGCCATTTCGCGCGGGGTTTCAGAAGCGTCAAGCCCATAGCGGGCCTTGAACCATTGCCGCGTCTCATCCACCAGCGAGACCAGGGCAATCGGCGTGCCGATCAATGTTGCCGCCAGCCGGGCCAGCCGGTCGAACGAAGGCTCCGGATCGCTGTCAAGGATCGCATAGCTGTGGAGGCTGGCGACGCGCGCTTCCTCATCGATTGGTACAGGCGGCAGTGTGATCATGCGGATAGCCGCTTGTTATGCCCAAATTATTCAGGGAAGTATAAACGTGTTTGGCGCGATTGACGATAGGCGCCATGAACCCCATGTCGCTGCTAACAAGGACAAGACGATGGATCGCTCCGCCCTGCCCACCATGATCTGTCTGGCGGATGAAGGCCCCGCTCCGGAAAGTTATCGACCGGCGGTCGATCGCATCCTTTCGGGCGATCCGGTGCAGACCGTTTCCAACCGTTTCAGCAGCGCTGACGGGCGTTTCAATTGCGGGATATGGAGCTGCCAGCCCGGCAAATGGCGCGTGGTTTTCAGCGAGAACGAATTCTGTCAACTGCTGGAAGGGGCTGTCATCGTCACCGGCGACGATGGCCAGAAACGGACGTTCCGCGCCGGTGACACATTTGTCATGCCATCGGGTTTCACCGGCACTTGGGAAGTGGTGGAAGCGGCACGCAAATATTACGCGGTCTATGAATGAAAGCGAAAGGCCAACGCCTCTAAAATGAGGACGACCTTCGACATGCGCTGCATATCGAAGGTCGATGGTCTCCTGAATGCCAGGGTCAGCCGAAGAAGCCGATCCGTTGGCTCATCGCGTTGCCGGTACGACGAATCAGCTCATACAGTGACGCGATCGGCTTAAAGATGTGCTGGTTTTCCTGGCTGTAATCCTGGCTTTCGTCGCTGACATAGGTGGCGACCTCGCCAAAGCCCTCATCCTCCGGCGCCTCTGCCCGTGCCGGGAAGATGCGGGCCAGCTGTTCCAACGCCCATGGCACATCCAGATGCAGCAGGCGGGTCACCAGAATCTGGTTGGTGATGGAATGCTGGCTGGAGAATTCGGGAATATGTGTGGCGTGCTTGTAAATCTGGTGCGTCAAGGCCAGCCGCACGGCGTGCAGCAGGCTGAGATTGCGGTCCAGATCGGGATTGACGGTCGGGGCTGCCCCCGCCCGCTCCAGGTTCTGCAACAGCACGCCATAATCCCGGTACAGCTTGCGGAAGATGCGGATAAGGCGCTGGTGCGTCGGTGTATCTTCCAGCACAGCGGCGATGCGGCGCATCTCCTCGGCTTCGGCCACATTCTCCGTCCGCGCGGCACGGGTCAGCCAGTGGCCGGGATCCAGCGTATCGACATAGGCTTTCAGCGCATCGGCATTGGAAACGCCAACCCCGTAAACCACCATGCCCATCAGTTCCCGAAACCGGGGTGAAGTGGCATAGAGGCGGCGGAAATGGTCAGGGTTGCGGTCGATCGCCTCCCCCACGCCGGACAGCACATTCGCCGCCAGCCCCAGCTGCAGCAGGATGGCATTGTGCGGGATGGCGCGAAACTGGCCGGCCATGGTCTGGGCCGAGGCGTCGGGCGCGCTGTCATGCTGGCGCTTGATGGCACGGCTGCCGCTGGGAAACAGCAGGTTGGTGCCAAAGGCGGCCAGCAGCTCGCCGTAATTCGGGTCTTCCACCAGGCTGACCTGGAAGGCCTTCACCGTGGTGAAGAATTCGCGGATATAGTCGCCTTCGGCATAGAACACATCATGTTCCAGGTCCGGCTTGGCCGTGCCGATCATATATTCCAGGACGCGGGTCACCACCGCCAGGGCACCGGCCGGCGTGACGAAATAGAGATAGCCGTCACCGCCCTGGAAGCTGACCTCCTGCTTGAACTCCACCCCATGCTTGGCGGCAAAGGCCAGCGTCGCCGGCGGGCTGACATAGGCCAGCCGGTTGGTCAGGCTGGCCGGGTGGCCGCCGCGACCGATGCTCTCCCCATGGGTATCAAAAATCACCAGTTGCACACCCGCCAGGGCATGGCGGTTGAACAGGCGCATGATGCGCAGGCGCAGACGCTCAATGCTGGCGGCGGCCGGCGTCTGGCCCAGATAACGGCCGGCATCGGAATAGCCCATCTGCACGCACAGGCGACCGCGCTTCTTTACATAATCGCGGTAATGCGGGTTTTCCAGCAGCTGTTCGATGACGCGGCTGCCCACCTCCAGCGCCTTTTCCGTCTCGAACAGGGGGGAGATGTCCACCCGGTCATCCACCCCGAACAAGCGGGCAAAATAGAGCGCCGACAGCACGGTAAAGGCGCTTTCCGATTCCGCGATCAGGAAGCGGATCGGCACGCGGGCATCGGAATATTTCAGCATCTGCGCCACCACCATGAACAGGCGCTTGGCGCTGGTGCGTTCGGCGATGATGCTGCCGAAATTGATGGAAACTGGCTGCACCTTGTCCAGCAGCTCGGTCAGGGAATTCAGATAGGACTGGCGGTAACGCGGATCATCCGCCGCCGTCTCCAACCCCACCGCCTTGCGGATGGCATTATGCACCTGGGTGCTGTTCAAGCGGACATGGGTATGGGCCATGCCCAGGCCAAAGGCGGACAGTTCCGCCCGCAGCACCGCCAGATCCTCCACCACCGGAATGGCGTCGTCCCCCTCCACCGAGGCGGCAAGGCGGATGGCGCGATCCACGAAGCCGATGGCTTCCCCCGCATCGACCAGACGCAGCGGCAGCCCCTCATGCATCCGCCTGGCGATGCGGCGCAGATGTTCCACATCCTGGGCTTCAGACCCGCCAAAGGCGGCGATCTCGTCCGTCACCTGGTTCAGCGCCAGGGCCAGCCGGCTTTCGATCAGGGCCAGGGTGTGGCGCAGATCCTCCAGCGCCGGCACACGACCGCGAATATCGCGCAACATCACCAGGTAATGGTTCAACTGGCGCTGCTGCACCACCAGCCGCTTGTGCAGCGTGTCGGACCAGCGGATATCGGAACGCCCGTCCAGGTCATAACCGACCCAGCTTGCCACGGTCAGCAGACGCGGGGTCAGTTCCGTCCAGCGGTCCGGGTAATTGCGGCGGCCAACGCGCAACACCGCGCGATAGAGTGTGCGGATGGCCAACTGAATATTGGCGATGGCATCCAGCGACAGCTCATGCTCGCGCGTCAGGCTCATCTCCTCCGGCGCATGGTCGGAGGCGGCGACGCGGCGGATCAGCGCTTCACGCGCCTCTGCCGTCAGCTTGCGGCCGGTTGCGTCATATCCGGTGGCCAGACAGGTCAGCGCCGTCATCATGGCGCCAGACAGGTTGAAGGTCGGGTGCGCGGTGATGACGATGCCAAACACCTCCTTCTGCACCAGCTTCTGGAATTCCTCGAACGACAAGGCCGGGCCGCCATTACCGGCGGCAACCGTCTCCAGCAAACCTTCCAGCCGGGCGGCATTGGCATCCAGCCCTGCCTCACCCAGATAACTGGACAGGCGGGCCGCGCGGGCCAGAAAGCCCTCGCTGGAAAGGTAGTGGATCAGCTGTTCCAGGGCACCGGGCGACAACTCACCAGCCTGCAGGCGGCGGGAGATATCCAGCGCCAGCAACATCACCGGGTTGGCAAACGGATCATGCCCGGCCTCGGCCGAAAAACGGTCGAACTGGGCCAGCAGATCACCGGCCAGTGCCCTTGCATCCAGCCCCTTAGGGGGGGTGTAACGCGCCTGTTTGGTGGACAGCAACGGCCCCTTGCCGGTCGTGGTCGCCAGGGTTTCCAGATCGGAGGGGGCGGCGGCTTTGGGCATGGTCGGGTCCAGCGGCATCGGAGCGTTTCCGTTATCGGTGAGGGCGCCATCTTATTGCGGCGCACCGTCACAGGGTGAGGTAACGGTGTTACCTCTGTCAACGCCAGATTAGGTAACGCGGACATATTCGACCCGCAACGCAAGCGTATTTGATACGATGGGTTGTTTGTAACACGGCAGGCTTACATAATTGGTCGTCCAAGGGGTTCGCGCATGCACAAGGCCGAACAGCCGGCAGCAGATTCGACAGCACCCGCCGCACGTGACCAGACACGCGCGGTGATGCTGCTTGGCAGCAACCAAACCCATGGGTTACCGCCCGATGGCGTGGTGGAACGGATCGACACCCATGCCGCCTCCGTCTTCCTGGCGGGGGATCGGGCGTATAAGCTGAAACGCGCCGTCACCTTTCCCTTCTTCGATTACGGCACCCTGTCGCAGCGTCTATCGGCGTGCGAGGCGGAAGTGGCCTTGAACCGCCGCACCGCACCAACGCTTTATCTGGGGGTTGGCGGGCTGGTGGCGGATGGGGCCGGCGGCTTCCGGCTGGTGGAAGATGCGCCGGTCGGGCCCGATGGCGGGCCGGCAGCGGGTGTGCTGGATTATGTCATCACCATGCGGCGCTTTCCGCAGGAAATGCTGCTGGACCGGATGGCGGCGGAAGGCCGCCTGACACCCGCCATCATGCGGCGGCTGGCGGAAGGCATTGCCCAGTTCCATGACGCCGCCGAACCCCGCCCCACGGCACCGGGGGCGGAGGAAATGGCCGATCTGGTCGAAACCAACGCGCGCGAGATGCACCGGCACGGCCTGTTCGGGCGGGGCCGGGTGGATGGGCTGCTGCGCCAATCACTGGCGCTGCTGGGCATCCAGACGGAACTGATCAACCGGCGGCGGGATGCCGGCTATATCCGCCACTGCCATGGCGATCTGCACCTGCGCAACATCGTGCTGCTGGATGGGAAGCCGGTGCCGTTCGACTGTGTGGAATTCGGCGACCGCATCGCCGTCACCGACACGCTGTATGATCTGGCCTTTCTGCTGATGGATCTGGAACATCGGCGGCTGCGCAGCCTCGCCAACATCCTGTTCAACCGCTATCTGGAACTGACAGGCGATCTGGCCGGGTTGTCGCTGCTGCCCCTGTTCATGTCGGTGCGCGCGGCCATCCGGGCGCATCTGACCGCCGCGACCGTGGCGGGACAGACGGACGCCGCAAAGGCCACAGCCCTGCGGGCGGAGGCACAGAGCTATCTGGCGCTGGCATCCCGCCTGCTTTCCCCCCCACCGGCCCAACTGGTGGCCATCGGTGGCCTTTCAGGCACGGGGAAGAGTACGCTGGCCAGGGTGCTGGCGCCGGGAATCGGCCCGGCACCGGGAGCGGTTATCCTGCGGTCGGATGTGCTGCGCAAGAAACTGGCCGGCTGTGGGGAACTCCAGCCGCTGCCCAAGGAATTCTATGGCCACAGCCATACCGACCGCACCTATGCCGAGCTGGCCGGTCAGGCCGGGTTGGTGCTGGATGGGCACCATGCGGTGATCTGCGACGCCGTCTATGCCAAGCCTGACCAACGTCAGGCGCTGGAATCGCTGGCCAGGGCCGCCGGCGCCCCCTTCACCGGCCTGTGGCTGGTGGCTGATCAGGCCATCCAGGTGGACCGGGTGCGGCGCCGGCGCGATGACGCATCCGATGCAGATGCCGATATCGTGCGCCGGCAGGCCGCCTATGATCTGGGTGACATGCGGTGGGAGGTGATCCCCGCCAATGGCAGTGAGGGCGAAACCGCCGCCATCGCAAGGCGCCATGTTGAAAGCGCGCGGCGCTGAGCAGTTTCCATGTGGGGGACGCGGAACGTCGTCGCCCCTTTGCGGTGTTACTATCACCGACAAGCTTGAAAGGGCTGATCCAGGTCAATGCCGGCGGATGCGATCCATCCTAAGCCTGTAACCATGACATCGCCCAACAATGCGAAAGGGAAACCCGCCATGGCCTACCGCAAAATCCTCAGCGTGCTGACCGGTGCCGACAGCGACGCCGCTGCCCTGACGACAGCCTTCAGCATGGTCGCCCCGACGAAGGGCAATGTCAGCGCCCTGTTCCTGCGCCACGATCCGCGCGATGCCATGCCGATGATCGGCGAAGGCATGACCGGTTCGATGATTCAGGACGTGATGAAGTCGCTGGAGGAGGAAAACGCCACCCGGAGCAACCTGGCCTATCAGCATTTCAAGACCACCTGCGCCACTGCCGGGGCTTCGGAATGCGCCCGCGCCCCCGGTGTGGATACCGTCAGCGCCTGCTGGCAGGAGGTGGATGGCGTGACGGAGGATGTGCTGACCGCCGCCGCCCGGGTTTCGGATGCCGCCATCTTCCCGCCGCTCAGCAAGGAACTGCGCACCGCCGTACTGGCGGGGATGGAGGCGGTGCTGCTGGAAGGTGGACGACCGGTCATCGTTTCCGCCGCCAACCCACCCCCCACCCTGGGACGCAAGGTTGCCATCGCCTGGAATGGCCGGGTACAGGCATCACGCGCGGTAGCGCTGGCCATGCCGGTGCTGCAAACGGCGGACGAAGTGCATATCCTGACCGCCGGCACCGCCAAGACGGACGTCGAAGGCGGCAAGGCCTTGCAGGAATATCTGGCCTGGCATGGCATCCCCGCCGCCCATCACCGGCTGAACGCCAAGGGCATGACGGTGGCCGCCTGCATCCAGGCACAATGTCGGGAGGTTGGCGCCGACCTGCTGGTGATGGGCGGTTATGGCCATTCCCGTCTGCGCGAACTGATCCTGGGGGGTGTCACCAAGGACATGCTGGACCAAAGTGATCTGACCCTGCTGATGGCGCATTGAGGGGGATGGCCTTCACCCCTTTGGCCGCCCGGTGAACCGGGCGGCCAAAGGGGTGAAGCTGCCCCACAGGGCTGGCACGGATGCGAGGGCGGCACGGCCCTGCCGGCGCAGCGCATCGCCGCCCATGGAATATCCAAGCTTGTCCAGCATGGCGCCACCCGCCGCCGCACTGGCGGCGACCTTCAGCGGCACCAACAGTGCATCCACCATGTCCAATAGCGGGCGTACCCGTTCTGCCGGCCAGACAGCGCGGCAATAATCCAGGGCATAGCGCAGGTATTTCATGCGGCGGGTCAACTTCACCGCATCATCCAGGCCGAAAGGTTGGCGCTGATCCAGCAGGCTGCCGGCCCGCAGGGCCTTGTCGATCCGTTTGGCCAGCAAAGGCCCTGCAATTTCATCCATCATGGTGCCGAAAGGGCAGCCATGGGGCTGGCGGCTCCACTCCCCTTCTTCCAGCCATTGCGCGAATGCAAGCTGCCAGCCCGTCCATTCCGGCGCGTTCAACAGCCGGCGCACCCGATCCAGTGCCTTTGCACGTGCCTGCGACACCGCGCCGGCAAGCGGTCGGCGCTGCTCCGGTTCCAGGTCGCCCAGTGACAGGGCAAGGCGTTGCCAGGCCCGTGCCTTTTCCAAGATCCTGGCATGGCGACGCAGTTCCAGGCGCAACACGTCACCCCGGTCGGTATGGATCAGGCGACCGAACAGGCCATAGCCGGCATCCAACCGGCGGGCAGCCGCCGCCAGTTCGCGCAGTGCAGCCGCGTCGCCGGTGCCATCCACCGTCACCAGCGCTTCCTGATTGTCCAGCATATGCGCCAGCCCGTTGCGCATGACATGGCGGAACGCCTCCGTCACCGTGGTGAGGGGAGTGACGGCCAGGGGCCGGGCGGGGGTGGGGCCGGGCCGCGCGCCGGTCACCAGGGCAAAGCCGATATCCGCCTTGCTGCGGGTGGACAGACGCAGCGGCACACGACCATGAATGGCGGCAGCCAGCCGAAACAGGTCGGCAATGCTGCCGCACTTCAACTCCAGTTCCACCTCGCTGATGATGCGGTGGGCCCGCCCGCCCGCCGCGGCACCGGTATCGTGGGAAATGGCGGCGGCCTGCCCCACGTCCAGCGCCATGTCAACCTCCACCCCGTCGCCCAGATGCAGCGGAATCAGGGTGCGCTGGATATCTGTGCTGAAAATGCCGGTCAGCCGTGCCGCCAGGGCCGGGGGTATCATCTCTTCAAGCCCATCGCCGCGCAGCAGGCTGCTATCGGGCTGATCGCCCTGGATGGGCCATTCCCATTCCCGGCGGATGGTCACGCCGGCCCCGTCGGCACTGGCCGGTATGCCCATGGTCTTGACAGCCTGGATGCGCTGCCCGCCCCGCCGGCGCAGCCGCAGGGCCAAGCCGCGCCGGGCGAGCGCCAACTCCGGGACATCATAATAGGTGGTATGTTCACGGCCACGCAGCACCTCTGCCCGGATCATGGCGCGAATCAGCGCCAGATCGGCAATCCGCGCCAAGTCCGCCGGGGCGGCCAGCAGCTTGATCTCGACCTCCCGACCGGCGGCCCGCCGTGCGCGGGGGACCGATTGATTGGCAGGAGTCGGGAAGGGGGCTTTGTTCAGGCCATTCACGCGCCGGCAGGTCCATGACGTAGGGAAGCGGGTAGTCATCTTCAGATAGCGCAGCCCCGCTGGAAGGTTAAGCCCCCAGTTGGTCTATAACGTCTCGCGGGCGCACAAATTCCGCCAATTGACCGCAACCCCAGCGCAGCCCGGCCCAATCAAGCCCTTCCGGCAAATCGATCACCACGAAGGATCCGGTGGGCAATTTGCCTGTCAGATCGGCCATCAGGTCCGCCACCTTGCCTTCCTGCCGGCCACACAGGTCGCGGGACAGCAATTGCAGATCAGGATTGTGCGCCACCAGCAGCACGGAACCCAGGCTGGCCGGCAGCGCCTTCAACCGGTCCAACAGCAATGCCTCCCCGCACAAATACAGGCATTCCTCATATTCCACCGGCGGTGGGGCAGGCCAGGCGGCCATCACCCGGACCAGGGTTTCCCGCGCGCGCAACGCAGTGGAACAGAGGATCAGGTCCGGCTGCGGCGGGCCGCCCTTGCGCGACGCCCAATAATTCGCCATCGTCTGCGCCGCCCGTTCCCCACGCGGGCTGAGGGGCCGGTCATGGTCGGCCAGTTTCAGGTCGGTCCAATCCGACTTGGCGTGTCGCAGCAGATAGAGCTTCTTCATGACAACTTCCCGGACACCCAAGGCCCCAAGCAGCAGGTCGCCAGTGCGCAGACGCCGCACGGCAGCCATACCAGGGTCAGCCGAACCGAAAACCGTCACAGAAGCAACATATACTTCAGCGGACAGCCCAGAACCGAAGGATGCGCCGAAAGTGACCGCGACCCACGATTTTGCCCCGTCCGTGACCAGCAGCGGCGGCTTTGCCGCCCCCCTCGTCAATGCCGACAAGATCGACACGAACAGCCCTGATCGGTTCATCAACCGGGAGCTTTCCTGGCTGGCCTTCAATCAGCGTGTGCTGGAGGAAGCCTATAATCCCGGGCACCCGCTGCTGGAGCGGTTACGATTCCTGTCCATTTCGGCCAGCAATCTGGATGAGTTCTATACGGTGCGTGTCGCCGGCCTGAAGGCCCAGGTGGCCGCCAAGGTGACGACTCCATCGGATGACAATCTGACCCCGGCCCAGCAATTGGCCGCCATCAACCACCGCGTGACGGAGGTGATGCGCGACCAGCAGAGCTGCTGGCTGATGCTGCGCGGCCTGCTGCGGGAAGCCGGCATCGCCGTGGTGGAGATCGAGGAACTGTCAGCATCCGAACGTGACTGGCTGGAAGCCCGCTTCATCGACGATATTTTCCCCGTGCTGACGCCCATCGCTGTCGATCCCGCCCACCCGTTCCCTTTCCTGCCCAGCGGTGGTTTCGCCCTGGCGCTGCAATTGTTTGACCCGCACAAGGGCAGCAATGTCGATGCGCTGGTGATGCTGCCGCAGCAGTTGGACCGTTTTGTCCGCCTGCCCGGCAACGAGACGCGCTATGTGCTGCTGGAACAGGTGGTGCTGACCTTCATCGAAAAACTGTTCCCCCCGTTCATTTTAAAGGAACATGGCGTTTTCCGCGTGCTGCGCGACAGCGAAATGGAAATCGAGGAGGAGGCGGAAGATCTGGTCCGCACCTTCGAAAGCGCCTTGAAGCGCCGCAAGCGCGGCAGCGTCATCCGGCTGGCGGTGAATACCGGCATGTCGAAGGAGTTGCGCGCCTTCCTGGTGGATGAGTTGCATGTGTCATCCGATGATGTGTTTGTCCTGGATGGGCTGATCGGCCTGTCCGATACCAAGCAGATCATCACCGATGACCGACCGGACCTGCTGTTCCCGCCTTATAACGCCCGCTTCCCCGAACGAATCCGCGATTTCGGCGGCGACTGTTTCGCTGCCATCCGGCAGAAGGACATCGTCGTTCACCACCCGTTCGAGAGCTTTGACGTGGTGGTGCAGTTCCTGCGTCAGGCGGCCGCCGACCCCAATGTGCTGGCCATCAAGCAGACACTCTATCGCACCTCCAAGAACAGCCCCATCGTCGCCGCCCTGATCGAGGCCGCCGAACAGGGCAAAAGCGTCACCGCCCTGGTGGAACTGAAAGCCCGCTTCGACGAGGAGGCCAATATCCGCTGGGCGCGTGATATGGAACGGGCCGGCGTCCAGGTGGTCTATGGTTTTGTGGACCTGAAGACGCACGCCAAGGTGTCACTGGTGGTCCGGCGCGAAAGCCAGGGCCTGCGCACCTATGTGCATTTCGGCACCGGCAATTATCATGCAATCACCGCCAAGGTTTACACGGACCTGTCCTTCTTCACCTGTGACCCGGCGTTGGGCCATGATGCGGCCCACATGTTCAACTACATGACCGGCTATGCCACGCCCAAGGCGCTGGAGAAGATTGCCATCGCCCCCACCACCCTGCGCCAGCGGCTGGTGGACAAGATTGATGCCGAAATCGCCCATGCCCAGGCCGGCCGGCCGGCCCAGATCTGGGTGAAACTGAACAGCCTTGTCGACGCCCAATTGATCGACAAACTGTACGAAGCGTCACAACAGGGTGTGAAGATAGAACTGGTGATCCGTGGCATCTGTTGCCTGCGCCCCGGCGTGCCGGGCCTGTCGGAGAATATCCACGTCAAATCCATCGTCGGTCGTTTCCTGGAACATGGCCGCGTCGTCTGTTTCGGCAATGGCCACGGCCTGCCCTCTCCCCAGGCCCGGATCTTCATTTCCTCGGCTGATTGGATGCCGCGCAATCTGGATCGCCGGATTGAAACGCTGGTGCCGATTGAGAACCCGACCGTGCATCAACAGATTCTGGACCAGATCATGGTCGCCAACCTGAAGGACAATACGCAGAGCTGGGTCTTGCAGTCCGATGCCAGCTATCAGCGGATGGAGCCTTGCGCGGAAGCGTTCAACGCCCATACCTATTTCATGACCAACCCCAGCCTCTCCGGCAGGGGCAGTGCGATGAGCGCCGCCCGCCTGCCACCGAAACTGGTGTTGAGCAACTTCCCTTAAGACGGCACTCTGCCCCTTGATGATGTCATTGAAAGCGGATCATCTGGCCTTGGATCACGCACACGCGGAAGATCGCCTTGCGGTGATCGATGTCGGATCGAACTCCATGCGCTGCGTGGTATATGAACGGCTGACCCGTTCACCCGTGGCCCTGTTCAACGAGAAGGTGTTGCCCAGCCTGGGCCGGACGGTGGAAAAGACCGGTCGGCTGAACCCAGACGGGGTGAGGCTGGCGCTGGATAATCTCACCCGTTTCCGCCGCCTGCTGGAAGGCATGCAGGTGCGTCGGGTGGATGTGCTGGCCACGGCGGCGGTGCGTGACGCCGCCGATGGCCCCGCCTTCGTCGCCGAAATCACCCGGCGGACCGGCTTCAGGGTCGATGTGCTGTCGGGTGAGGAGGAGGCGCGGCTGGCAGCATTGGGCGTGCTGTCCGGTGCACCGGATGCGGAAGGCTTGGCAGGCGACCTGGGCGGCGGCAGCCTGGAACTGGTGATGCTGGAAAAAGGCCGCATCGGCTCGCAGGCAACAACGCCGCTGGGCCCGCTGCGCCTGATGGAAGCCACGGACGGCAAGCCCGGCAGTGCCGCCAGGCTGGTGGATCAGCACATCGCCAAACTGGACTGGCTGGGCAAGGGTAAGGGCAAATCCTTCTATCCGGTCGGCGGTGCGTGGCGGGCGCTGGCAAAGATGCATCTGGAACAGACCAACCACCCGCTGCATATCATCCACCAATATTCGGTGGATGGTGCCGCCATGGCGGATTTCGCGGGGCATGTGGCCCGCGCGTCGCGCGGGACGCTGGAGAAAATGCAGGGCGTATCCAAACGCCGGCTGGATACGCTGCCGCTGGCCGCCCTGGTGATGGAACGGGTATTGAAGGCGGTGCAGCCGACCTGCGTCACCTTCTCCGCCTATGGGCTGCGGGAGGGGCATCTTTATGATCTGCTATCCCCGGAAGAGCAGCAGTCCGACCCGCTGCTGACAGCCTGCGAGGATGTGGCCGCCCGGATCGGTCGCTTTGGCCATGCGGAAATCCTGTCGCTTTGGACAGCGACCCTGTTCGCAGGCGAAGACCCGACAGTCATGCGGCTGCGGCAGGCGGCCTGCCTGCTGTCGGATTTGGGGTGGGCCGAACATCCCGATTACCGGGCGGACCATGCCTTCCTGCGCATCCTGCGCATGCCGTTCGCCGGCGTGGACCATGCCGAACGGGCCTTCCTGGCCACCTGCATCTATGTCCGCTATGCCGGCACATCGGAGGGGGCAGCGCTGGCACCGGCGCGGGGGCTGCTGAAGGAAAGCGTTTTGGCACGGGCCACCATGCTGGGGTTGGCCCTGCGGCTGGCCCATACGCTGACGGGGGGGGCCGCGACTCTGTTGCAGCGCACGGCCCTGCGGTTGGGCGATTCCAAGTTGACCCTGATACTGCCGGAAGATGCCGGCATGCTGACCGGGGAAGCGGTACAGCGCCGGCTGGATGCCCTGGCAAAATCCTTGAACCGAACCGGCGAAATCGTGGTGCAGCACGGACCCAAGCTGGCCCACTGACCCCCGAACCTGTAACCCTTGGCATGAAAAGGCGGGCACACAGGCGGCCCGCCTTTTTGCTATGATGTTCCGGTCGCGCCAGATCGGGATCAAGGGCCATGATGGATTTCACTGCGTTTGTCATTTTTGCCGGCATCTATGCGGTGGCTGTTGCCTCCCCCGGCCCCGGTGTCGCCGCCGTTGTGGCGCGTGCCATGGCGACGGATACACGCCGCACCCTGCCCTTCATCGCTGGTATCGTGCTGGGTGATCTCACCTGGTTCGGGTTGGTGGCCTGTGGGTTGACAGTGCTGGCGCAGAGCTTCCAGGTGGTTTTCACCATCATCAAATATGCCGGTGCCGCCTACCTGCTCTATATGGCCTGGAAGATGTGGCGCGCCCCCGCCACCCCGCCAGAGGAACGCTTGGCGGTAAAGGGGGAAGGGCTGCGCCAGACGCTGGGCGGGTTGGCGCTGACCCTGGGCAACCCGAAAACCATGATCTTCTTCCTGGCTATTCTGCCCCAGGTGATCAGCCTGCGGGAAATGACGCCGGTGGCCATGGTGGAACTTTGCATCCTGATGTCAGTGGTGCTGACCGGCGTGATGACCGCCTATGCCATGGTCGCCGCCCGCGCACGGCGCTTCATTTCCAAACCCTCGCACATGCGGGTCATCAATCGCGCCACCGGGGGCTTGATGGCGGGCGTGGCCGTGGCGGTCGCCACACGCTGATACCATTGTGCCTGTTGCCGTCTGTTCTGGCGGTCGCTATAATTCCCTTTACGTAAACGTTAATATCAAAGGCGGAGTGTGGGAATGGGCGTTGACCAGATCGAAGCGCAGTTGCGCTCTCGGGCAATCAATTTCATCGGCCTGGGTGCCTTGGTGAAGTTCGATTTTGGTGGCGGTGAAGCTCTGTTCATCGATGGCCGCAGCAGCCCACCGGCGATCAGCCGCACCGGTGACACGCCAGACACGACGCTGACCATCTCGCCGGAAAATCTGGTGAAGCTGGCGGAGGGCAAGCTGGCGCCGACGCTGGCCTTCATGACAGGCAAGCTGAAGGTGTCCGGCAATATGGGCGTGGCCATGAAACTGGCCAATATGCTGGAAGACTGAACGCCGGCCAAAGGATGCGGGCGGTGGGGGAACCCACACCCGCCCTTGTTTTTTCAACCCGCGGCATCCCCGACCGTAGGCAGCACCACCGTTACCCGCAATCCGCCTTCCGGTCGGTTGCCCAACCCGATCTCCCCGCCATGGGCGCGGATGATATCGTTGGCGACCGACAGGCCCAGCCCCGTGCCGCCCGTATCGCGTGACCGCGATCCTTCCAGCCGGAAGAACGGGCGAAATACATTGTCGAACTCCGTCTCCGGGATACCGGGTCCATTATCATCGATGGTGACGGTGACATTCTCACCTGTGATGGCGATGGCGATTTCGGCCCGCTGACCGTATTTCACGGCATTTTCCAGCAGGTTGGCGATGGCACGGCGCAAGGCCATGCGTCGTCCCATGATCGGCACCGGGAAGGGTGATGGCGTCACATGCGCGGGTTTTCCGCCATCGCGCATATCCTCGACCAGCCGTTCCAGCATGGCGTTCAGTTCCAGCGGCTGGATATCCTCCTGCGCCGCTTCGTCACGGGCAAAGGCCAGGGTGGAACCGATCATCGCCTCCATCTCCGCCAGATCGTCCAACATTTTTTCCCGCACAGAATCATCATCGATGAATTCTGCACGCAGGCGCATGCGGGTCAGCGGTGTGCGCAGATCGTGGCTGACGGCGGCCAACATACGCGTGCGGTCCTCCACAAAGGCACGCAGGCGGCGCTGCATCTTGTTGAAGGCGGCAGCGGCCAGCCGCACCTCCCGCGGGCCCGCCTCCTCCAGCGAAGGCGCATTCATATCCACGCCCAGCCGGTTGGCGGCGGCGGCGAACCGACGCAGCGGACGGGTGGTGAAACCCAGCACCCAGGCCGACAGCAGAATGGCCACGGCGGCGCTGCCGGCCAGGGACGCCAGGAAGCCCGGTTCCTTCAACGCATCGGTCGCCGTCACCGGCGCATGGAACCGCATCCAGGTGCCATCCTTCAACTGGCGCGACACCTCGATAACGGTAGGCTCCGGCGGCGGCGGCACCGGCATGCCAAAGGGCGGGATGGAAACAGCCGGCGACATTTCCGGCTGACCTTCCTTCTTCGGTTCCTTCTCGTAAACATCCAGTTGCACATTGTGGCCGGCGCTGGTGCGAACGGTCAGTTCCCGTTCCTTCAGTCCGCGCAGCACGGCCAACCGCACATCGGTCGGCTGTTCCTCGATCGCGCGGGCAAATCCATCCAGGCAGTTGGCCAACTGCCCGCCCTCAGCATCAGCCACCGCCTCGGCCCGATCCGACCGGTAAAGCCCAAGCGCGATGGCCTGGGACAGAAGGATGCCGCCGACCAGCACCGCGAATATGGAATAGGACATGCGGTCGGTCAGCGCCCTCATGACGGCTGCACCTCAGGCGAGAAAATATAGCCGCCGGAACGCACGGTCTTGATGATGACGGGATCGGCGGGATCCTGTTCGATCTTGCGACGCAGACGGCTGATCTGGACATCAATGGAACGGTCGAACGGGCCTGCCGACCGGCCCCGCGTAATTTCCAGCAGATCATCGCGCGACAGCACCCGGCGCGGCCGGATGGCCAGAGCCACCAGCAACTCATACTCACCGGCGGTCAGCGTCACCTCCTCCCCCTTCTGGTCGGTCAGACGGCGCTGGGCCTGGTCCAGCACGAAGCCGGCAAACTGGATCGTGCCGCTGGCGGTGGGAGCACCATTGGAGCCTGTCTGCGCACGGCGCAGCACAGCCTTGATCCGGGCCACCAGTTCACGCGGGTTGAAGGGCTTGGGCAAATAATCATCTGCCCCGATCTCCAACCCCAGGATGCGATCCGCATCCTCCCCCATGGCGGAGAGCATGACCACGGGCGGCCCGCCTTCGGCCCGCACGGCGCGGCAGAGCGACAAACCGTCCTCCCCCGGCATCATCAGATCCAGGACGATCAGGTCGATATTGCGGTCAGCAAGATAGCGCCTCATCTCCACCCCGTCCTTGGCCGCCGTGACGCGGTAACCATGCCGGGTGAGATAGCGTGTCAGCAGATCGCGGATTTCGCGGTCGTCATCAACGACCAGAAGGTGGGTGCTTGTATCGGTCATGACGGCAATTCTATCGCTGCGGGCCCGCACCTGCCGATGCCCAAGTTGTTAATCCAATGTAACGTTTCAGGCGGCGGAAACACAGTGTTTCACAAAACCCCCATCTTGGTCATGGTCGAGAAAAGCAACGGTGTTTTCCTGAAGCTGTCCACGGACGAGAGCCGGGACAGACCGAGAGAAGACCTGCGAGGAACCACCCATGCGCACCCTGATCGCCATCGCCGCCGCCGCCCTGATCGGTATCTCTGCCGCCGGTGCTGCCGAACCGGCACAGGTGGCCGCCAAGGACAGCACCGTCGCCGTCGCCCGCACCGAACCGTTGACCAGCCGCGAGGCCCGCGACATCGCCCGCAATTTCCTGAAGGACAGCAAGGTCCGCCAGGGCCGCGTGGGGGATGTGAGCCAGAAGAATGGCGACTACAAGGTCGTCCTGAAATCAGCCGACGGCATTCCCTTCAAGACCCTGACCATCGACAAGACAACCGGCGCAATCAAGGGCTGACCGTTCGTTTCCGCGGAACCATTGCCGGCTAACCCCATCGTCGGCAATGGAGGGGCGGCACCCCGGATGTCCAGCCGTCCCTTGGTCCGGTCCGGTGGGCGATGGCCGGCCCCATCCTGGCCATCGCCCACCGGTACCCGCCACTGACGATCCGCAAACGCCGACTTAAAAGCAACGTTCCGGTATCGTAACAATGGATGGAGGCTCGTCCTATGAAATTTAGTCAAGGCCCCCTCCTCTCCTTGTTCGACAATGCCGAAGGCGGGCCGCTGCAACAGCGCCTTTTTGAACGGCTGCGAACGGCCATTTTGAATGCCGCCATCCGTCCGGGCGAACGGCTGCCTTCCACACGCACGCTCGCGACCGATCTGGGTGTATCGCGCAACACGGTGGTGGCGGCGGTCGACCGCTTGATCGCCGAAGGTTATCTGGAAGCCCGCATCGGCTCCGGTACCTTCGTCAGCCGGGCATTGCCCGATGATGCCATGGCGCCCGCCCTGCGGCTGGCCGGTCCCGCCTTGCGTTCGCCAAAGCCCGGCTTGCCGGTGCCGGCGGCGGGAGCGGAAATCCTGCCGTTCCGCCCCTGCGTGCCCGCCTATGACCAATTCGACGTAGATACGTGGCGCAAACTGCTGGCGAAACGCTGGCGCGATACGGGCGGACTGTTGCTGGGCCGGGACACGGCCGGCGGCTGGACCGCCCTGCGCCGGGTGCTGGCGGGTCACCTGCAGACCAGCCGCGGTATCAACTGCGATCCCGATCAAATCCTGATCCTGCCTGACCGGCGCGCAGCGTTGGAGTTCGCGGCGACGCTGCTGTTGGGCGCCGGCGATACTGTCTGGCTGGAGGATCCCGGCTGCAACCTGCAGCATTTGGTTTTTGGCAATCGCGGGCTGCACGTCGCCGCTGTACCGGTCGATGAAGACGGTTTAGACCCTGAACGGGCACAACGGCTGGCCCCTGGTGCCCGGCTGGCCCTGGTCAATCCAGGCTGGCAGTTCCCGATGGGTAGCACCATGCCGTTACGCCGACGCATGGCCATACTGGCCTGGGCGCGGCGCAATGGGGCTTGGCTGCTGGAAGATGACCAGGATGCCGGCTACCGCTATACAGGCCGCCCGCTTCCCTCCCTGATGGGGTTGGATGACGGGGAACGGGTGCTGCATCTGGGTGCGCTAGACCAAACACTGGTTCCCTCCACCCGTCTGGCGTGGCTTGTGGTCCCAGAGGCACTTGTCGCCGCCGCACGATCATTACGGAACCGGATGGAAATATCCATTCCGTTACCGGAACAGATGGCGGTGCATGATCTGATCGCGGAAGGCCATTTCAGTTCACATCTGCGCCGCACCCGGCGTTTATACGCGGAACGCCAGCAGGCCCTGCTGTTTTCCGCCGAACGCCACTGGCATGGATTGCTGACACTGGAGGCGGGCAATGCCGGCCTGCATATTCTGGCCCGGTTAGCCCCTGGCCTTGGCATCAGTGATAACAGCTTATCCACACAGGCGCAGGCGGCCCGCATCGATGTGCCAGCCCTTTCCCATTATCGGCATGGATCAACACCAGTCGGCGACGCTGGCGCGCTCGTGCTGGGCTATGCCGCCTTCACACCGGAGAAAATATCCCGCGCGGCAGAACGGCTGGCGCAGGTGCTGAACCGCAGTCTAAGCAGGGGGGAAGAGCGCTTCGGCACGTCAAGGCGCCTTGTTCCGGTTACGTAACGTCTGCAACGACGCCACCCACCAGCTTGGCCAAAGCGTCCGGCGCAATGGGAAAGACCGTATTGGGTGTACCCGCAGCCGCCCAAACGACGGGATAGTTCAATAAATCCCGGTCGAATAGCGTGATGGGCGGTACATTATGGCCGATAGGCGGTACGCCACCGATCGCGTAACCTGTCTTCTGCCGCACGAAATCGGCATCGGCCTTTGCCAGTCGTTCGCCGGCCAGTGGGCCCGCAAGATGGCGCATGACCGTGGCTTCACTCACCCGGTTATGCCCGCAGACCACAACCAGCACAGGACGACTGGTATCACGGCTGCGAAACATGATGGATTTAGCGATCTGGGCCACGTTACAGCCGATGGCGGCTGCCGCCTCCGCCGATGTACGGGTGGAGGCGGCGAATTCCAGAACATGGATCGGGTGGCCATGGTCATTCAGAAGATTCTGAATCTTCTGCGCGCTGGGGCTGAGTGAAATGGCCATTGGTGATCAACCCGCCAGTTCACGCGAACGCTGGGTAGCGGCAGCAATGGCCCGGCGCATCAGGGCCGCCATGCCCTGCGGCCCATCATCCATCAATACATCCAGGGCTGCCTGGGTGGTGCCCTTGGGGCTGGTCACATTGCGGCGGAGCTGTTCAGCCGACTCGTGGCTCTGCCGCAGCAACTCGCCCGATCCCATCACCGTGGCACGAGCCAGTTGCATGGACAGGTCAGCGGGCAAACCCGCTGCCTCCCCCGCCCGCGCCAGCGTCTCCACCAGCAGGAAAACATAAGCCGGACCACTGCCGGAAACCGCAGTCACCGCGTCCAGCAGACTTTCCTCCGCCACCCAGGTGACCTCTCCCACGGCGGAGAGGAGATTCTGGGCCAGGGAACGGCCCCTGTCATCGACATTGCCGTTGGCAACAAGGGCGCTGATGCCCCGGCCTACAGCTGCCGGGGTGTTGGGCATGGCGCGGACGATACGCGCATCGCTGCCCAGGAACTTCTCGAAATAGGCCAGTGTCTTGCCGGCGGCGATGGAAAGGAACAGCGCTTGTCCGGCATAGCGGACATAGGCGGGCAGCGCCTGATCCATCATCTGCGGCTTCACAGCCAGCACAATCGCGTCGGGCTGGAAATTCGCCGGAATATCCGCAGCGCCGGCCACCACGATCACATCATCCGGCAGTCCCTTGGGGGCACCAAACGGTTCCACCACCACCATCTGCGTTGCCGGATCAGCCTGTTTCCAGCCTGCCAGCATGGCGCCGCCCATCTTGCCGCACCCTACCAGAAGCAATTTCGCGCTCATGACGTTTCTCCCTGGAAAGCACTGGCCCGACCGTCATCCGCATGGGGTGTGCAGCAGCCGGTTATCAAGCCTCCCCAATCGTATCCAGAATGGCGGCGGCGACTGCCTCCTGCGCCGTCTTGCCACCCCAGATCACGAATTGGAAGGCCGGATAGAAACGCTCGCACTCCGCCAGGGCGATGTCCACAAGGTCTTCCAGCTGTTCGGAACTGGCGCCCCGTGCACCACGCAGCAGGGTGGTCTGGCGGAACATCGGGGTAGCCTGATCCGGGCAGATATCAAAATGGCCCAACCACAGCTTGGGATTCACCTCCCCCAACAGCTCACTGACAGAGGTACGCCGCGGAGCCGGCACCTTCATGTCGAACTGGCAGGAGAACTGCATGGCACTCACTTCCGACTGCCACATGAAGAACAGGCGGTAGTCGCACCAGCGACCGCTGATCTCCACCACCATTTCTTCCTCGGTAACACGGTCGAACGCCCATTCATTGGCAACGACAATTTCCTCCAGCATATCCAATGGATTGTGGGTGGATGCCGCGCTTTCAACGGAAACGGCCGTCATACTCTCTCTCCTCAGTCCCCCACCAGCCAATGGCCGGCCCGCCACCCTGGTTTCATCCAGATATTGTGGCGTATGGTTGATGAGCCACCACGGCTACGGTGCCAGCGTGCACAGACGCATGCAACCCTATTCCCATGGCAACTCACCACCCGTTCAAACAAGTTCAACTGACGGCCTTCCGACCACGGCAAAACCCGCCCGACATGGGCGGAGATGCCTTCAATTCCAAGCGACCGCAGGTCAGCCGTGACGGGCCACCAGGTCCGCTACCAGGGCTTCCAGCTTGGCCACCCGCGCCTCCAATGGCGCAGCGGCGGCCAGCTTCTCCTCCAGTTCCTCCTGCCGGGCACGGGCCTCCGCCGCCATGGTCTTGGCGGCGTCGAATTCCTCACGGGAGACGACATCCATCTGCGACAGGATGCGTTCGAACTGCTGGCGGAACTGCGCCTCCACCTCCGACCGGATACCCGACAGGGCACCCATGGCACCACTGGCCACACGGGCCAGATCATCCAACAGCTTGTTCTCGATCTGCATGGGTTGATACCCCTCTCAAAAGCGGGCGGCATTATGGTCAGGACGAAGGGTGCTGTCCATGGCGTTGGCCGCAGGCGCGCCCCGCTTGCCCCGCCTGTCAAGAAGCACCTATATAGGCCGCGACAGTGGGAACACCTGACGGGCGTCCCCTCAATTATCTGGTGATCGGCAACCCCGCCGACCAGATGCCAACCGCGATGACGGTGCCGATGATGCTTGCCATCCCCTTTCCCGCCTTCGATCCCGTGGCCTTATCCCTGGGGCCGATCTCCATAAAATGGTACGGGCTGGCCTATGCCGTCGGCATCGCCTTCGCGCTCTGGTATACGATGCGGTTGGGCCGGGGCACGGGCCTGCGTCCAACTCCGGATGATCTTTCGGACTTTCTGATCTGGGCCGCCGGCGGCATCCTGATCGGCGGTCGGCTGGGCAGCGTGATCTTCTACAATCTTGATGCCTATATCGCCGACCCGCTGGAAATTTTCCGCGTCTGGCATGGCGGCATGTCTTTCCATGGCGGGCTGGCGGGGGTGATTGTCGCCATTTTGATTTTCTCATGGCGGCGCGGATTCTCTCCCTTCGCGCTGGGCGATCTGGTGGCCTGTGCGGCACCGGTGGGGCTGTTGCTGGGCCGGCTGGCCAATTTCGTCAATGGGGAGTTGTGGGGTCGGCCCGCGGACGTGCCCTGGGCCATGATCTTCCCCACCGGCGGCGATATTCCGCGTCACCCCAGCCAGCTTTATCAGGCGGGCCTGGAAGGCATCATCCTGTTCGCCATTTTGTTCTTCCTGGCCCGCATGCCGGCCTTGCGCAACCGCACCGGCACCCTGTCCGGCTGCTTCCTGATCGGGTACGCCATCGCCCGCATCGTGGGCGAGTTCTTCCGCCAGCCCGATGCACAGATCGGTTTCCTGGCATTCGGCACCACGATGGGGCAAATCCTGTCGGTGCCGATGCTGCTGGCCGGGGTCTGGATGGTGCTGCGTGCACCCTTTGGCACGCCGGTGCCGGCACCGGTTGAACAGGAAAAAGCATTGTGACCAGCCCGCTGCTGCCGTTGCTGACCCGCCGTATCGCGCTGGGTGGCCCGATCAGCATCGCCACCTTCATGGCGGAGGCGCTGGGCCATCCGGCGCATGGTTATTACATCACCCGCGACCCTTTGGGGGTGATGGGGGACTTCACCACCGCCCCGGAAATCAGCCAGATGTTCGGCGAGATGGTGGGGGTCTGGCTGGCAGACTGCTGGCTGCGCCTGGGCAGCCCCGATCCGGTGACGCTGGTGGAACTGGGGCCGGGGCGCGGCACGCTGATGGCCGATGCGCTGCGTGCCACCCGCCGCGTACCCGGATTCCATGCCGCCCTGCGGCTGGCCCTGGTTGAAACCAGCCCGGCCTTGCGGTCGCGTCAAGCGGCCAACCTGGAAGGGTATGATCCGCACTGGCATGACAATCTGGCGGAGGTACCAGCCGGGCCGATGCTGATGGTGGCCAACGAATTTTTCGACGCCCTGCCCATCCGACAGTTCGTGCAAGGTCCGCGTGGCTGGGCCGAACGCAAGGTGGGGCTGGATGAAACCGGCGCCCTGACCTTCATGCTGGAACCGGCCCCCATGGCCGCCGCCTTGCACCCGGTCTTTGCCGACCCGCGTATCCCCACCGGTGCGGTAGCGGAACTGTGTCCCGCCGGTATCGGCGTCGCGCGGGAAATCGGCCAGCGGCTGGCCGCCAACCCCGGCGCTGCCCTGCTGATCGATTACGGCTATGCCGGCCCGGCCATCGGGGACACATTGCAAGCATTGCGCGCCCACCGCATGGTGCCCGTGCTGGAAGCTCCCGGTCTGGCCGACCTGACGGCGCATGTGGATTTCACTGCATTGGCCCAGGTGGCGCAGCAGGCGGGGGCGGAAGCCCACCCCGGCCCCGGTCGCACCATAGACCAGGGCGACTGGCTGCGCGCCATGGGGATAGAGGCACGCGCCACAGCCCTTTCACGCCAAGCGACGCCGCAGCAAACCGCAACCATCGCCGCAGCCCTGATCCGGTTGATCGACCCGGGCCGGATGGGGCGACTGTTCAAAGCCATCGCTCTGACCAGTCCGGGTTTCGGCCCGCCCGCCGGCTTTCCGGCCTGATCTTCCAGCCATGAAGAGAACGGACATGATCGCCACCCTTCCCCTGCTTGCCGATCTTCCCGGCATCCGCCATGGCTTTCTGACGCGCGAGGGCGGCGTTTCGGAAGGCATCTATGCCGGGCTGAACTGCGGCTATGGCTCCGCCGACAATCCCGACCATGTGCGGGAAAACCGGCGCCGCGCCATGCAGGCCATCGGCATGCCGGCAGAAGCACTGGTGACGGTGCATCAGGTCCACAGCCCTGATGTGGTGACTGTCACCGCGCCTTGGACGCACAGCGATGCCCCCCGCGCCGATGCCATGGTGACAAATCGGCCCGGTATCGCCCTGGGCATTTTAACAGCGGATTGTGTGCCGGTTCTGCTCTGCGATGCGCAAGCCGGCATTGTGGGCGCCGCCCATGCCGGCTGGAAGGGGGCGGCGACAGGTGTGCTGGCCGCCACCGTTGATGCGATGCAGGCGCTGGGCGCGGACCCGGCCCGCATCCGGGCCGGTGTCGGCCCGCATATCGCCTGGGACAGCTATGAGGTGGGGCCGGAATTCCGCGACCGTTTTCTGGCCGAATCTGCCACCCAGGCCGATTTGTTCAAGCCCAGCCAACGCGCCGGCCACTGGATGTTCCATCTGGCAGCCTACGTCGATGCCCGGCTGCGCGCCAGCGGCATCAGCCATATCGCCCATATCGGGCAGGATACGGTGACCGAGGAGAGCCGGTTTTTCAGTTATCGCCGCACCACCCTGCGGCGTGAGCCCGATTACGGGCGTGGCATTTCCATTATCGCCCTGACTTGAACGCTGCGCTCCAAAGTCAGAACCATTGCATTATGCAATGATAAAGACAGCGAGCAGCTCGTTTCGGTCGCGTGCGTACCATAAATGCCACAACTGCAAAAAATCAGGCAAAATTTGCCCACTTGATTAACCCCACATTCATATGTCGGGTGCAATCATACTCGAAATACAGGCTAATCCTTTGTAGAGTCTCGCCTACGATCCTTGCCTGACAGGAGCGCGGTTCCCGTGGAGTCGTTTCTGCAAACATTGCGGGGTCTCGGCACCGCACGGCTGGCCGGGATCGGCGCTGCCGTTCTGGTAACGATCGGCGCGATCATCTTTTTTGCCAGCCAATGGTCCTCACCGAACATGGCGCTGCTGTACAGCGACCTGTCGCCGTCGGATGGCGGCGCCATCGTGCAGCAGCTTGACCAGCAGAAGATCCCCTATAAGGCCAGCCCGGATGGCACGCGGATCGAGGTGCCGACCGATCAGGTGGGCCGCCTGCGGATGATGTTGGCACAGCAGGGCATGCCAAGCGGCGGCAGTGTCGGTAACGAGATCTTCAACCAGCCGGAAGGTCTGGGCACCACCGCCTTCATGCAGAATGTACAGCAGCTGCGCGCCAAGGAAGGGGAACTGGTCCGTTCCATACAGACGCTTCAGCCCGTCATGAATGCGCGCGTGCATCTGGTGTTGCCCAAGCGGGAACTGTTCGCCCGGCAGGCCCAAACCCCGACAGCGGGTGTTGTGCTGAAATTGCGGCCCGGCACCCAGCTTTCCAAGGAACAGGTGCTGGCCATCCAGACCCTGGTGGCCGCCGCCGTGCCGCAGATGGAACCGGCAAACGTTTCCATCATCGATGACAAGGGCAAGCTGTTGTCCCGCAATGCCCGGTCGGACTCACCCGAGGCCATGGCGGCCACGGCGGAGGAACGCCGGCTGGCACGTGAACAGGAACTGACCGCCACCATTGAGGAGTTGCTGGGTCGCTCCGTGGGCCATGGCAAGGTGCAGGCCCGCGTCTCGGTGGAGATGGATTTCGACCGCGTTACCACCAACAGCGAGATTTATGACCCCGATAGTCAGGTTGCGCGTGGCACCCAATCGGTCACGGAAAACTCCGAGAGCAATAACCAGGATGGCGTTGACCCTGTGACAGTGGCCGCCAACCTGCCCAATGGTGATGCCAACAACGCCGCCACCGGCGGTTCCTCTGAAAAGAAGAACCGTACGGAGGAAACCACCAATTACGAGATCAACAAGACGGTGAAAGTGCACGAGCGGGAATCGGGGCTTGTCCGCCGCCTCTCCGTCGCCGTGCTGGTAGATGGCAATTACACAACGGCGGAGGATGGCACCCGCACTTACCAGCCGCGCAGTCAGGACGAGTTGGCGCAGTTGCAGCGGCTGGTGCAGTCGGCAGTGGGTGTCGATCCGGCGCGCGGTGACGTGGTGGAAGTGGTGAACATGCAGTTCGCCCGACCGGATGATGAATTGGCCGGGATGGAAGACACCATCCTGGGCATCCCCAAGGAGGATGTGCTTCGCATTGCCGAGACGCTGATCCTGGCCATTGTCGCCATCCTGGTCATTCTGCTGGTGATCAAACCGCTGATCACGCGCGCGCTGGACCGTACCCCACAGCTGGAGGAGGAGCCGGACCTGCTGTCCGATGGCAGCGGCGTGCCGCAGTTGGCGGGCCCCGGTGGTGGGGCATTGGCGCGCGAACTGGCGATGGAGGCAGCCCAGGCCAATGAGGAGCTGGAGCAGATGATCGATATCAACCGTGTTGATGGCCGCGTGCGCGCCTCTTCCCTGCGCAAGGTTGGCGAGATTGTGGAAAAGCATCCCGAAGAAGCTGTTTCCATCATCCGCAACTGGCTCTATCAGGAAAATTGAGGCGGATAGAACCAGCCCATGGCAACCATCCAGAAATTCGTTTTCGATCAGGATTTCGACAAAGGCAATGCGCCTGCCTTGGCGGCACCGGAGCCAGAGCCGGAACCCGAGTTGCCGCCTGCACCGCCACCACCACCGCCCCCCCCCACCTTTTCAGTGGAGGAGTTGCAGACCCAGGTGAAAATGGCGCGGGAGCAGGCACGCGCCAAAGCGCTGGAGGAAGGTCGGCTTCAAGGCATGCGAGAGGCGGAGACAGCCGCCCAGCAGGAACTGGCCGCCGCCCTGCGCGCCGTAGAAAGTGGCCTGAGCCATCTGGTCGCCGTGCAGAACCAGGAAAGGGAGTTGCGCCACGTCAATACCAGCCGGCTGGTTCTGGCCATCATCCGCAAGCTGTGGCCCGGCATGGTGGCGCACAGCGGGCTGGCGGAGATTGAAAGCGTGATCGCCAGCTTTCTGGAAGAACTGGCGGAGGAGCCGAAACTGGTCTTCCGTGTGCATGAACGCTGGTTTGACGTGTTAAGGGGCAAGATTGAAGATATGGCTCTGCGCCATGGTTTTGGTGGACAGGTGATCGTGCTGGCCGATCCAAAGCTGCGGGAGATGGATGTGAAGGCGGACTGGGCTGCCGGCGGGGCGGAACGGGATGTAAATGCGATGTGGGCCGACATTGAACGGATCGCCGGAAACACCCTGCAGGGGCTGCCCGGCGGCCCGACTTTGACGGCGTAATACCCGTAGGGGCATGGACAATAACCCTTGGGGGCCGGCACCCATGCGCCGCAAGCCAAGCAGCATGATGGCGGCGCCCGGCGCGTGAGGGAAAACGAAATCTCCCTTGATCGGTCACGATCAGGGGAGATTTGGTATAAGGTTAAAAATGGGCGTGCGGACAAGTGCCGGAACCACCGGCACGGATCGGGATTGCGATGGCGGCGAAGGAAGATATGAGCCTGAACGAATTTGAAGGCGGCAACCGGTCAAACGGTGGTGGCGGTGGTGAGCTGGAAGCCCTGCCCGTCATCAAGGATCTGGAGTCCGTCTATGATATTCCAGTGCAGATTTCCGCCGTGCTGGGCAAAACCAACATGCAGGTCAGCAATCTGATGCGGCTGAACAAGGGCGCGGTTGTGGAACTGGACCGAAAGGTCGGTGAGGCCATCGACATTTATGTCAACAACCGGCTGGTTGCCCGTGGCGAAGTGGTGGTGGTGGAGGACCGGCTGGGTGTGACCATGACCGAAATCATCAAGACCGACCGGTCATGAGCGAGCGCGCCATTCCCCAACCACGGGCGGGCGGGCCGGCGACCAATGTGCCGGGCAATGGCCCGACTGCACCTGCCCCTTCCCGTCCGCCACCCATGCCCCGGCTGCGCCGGCGGCTGGATCTGGCGACCGTGGTCGGGCTGGGTGCGGGACTGGCACTGGTTGTGGGGGCGCTGGCCATTGGGGGTGGTGTCGGGGCGTTTTTCGATTTCGCCTCCGTGCTGATCGTGCTGGGGGGTACGGCGGCGGTGACGACGGTGTCATTCTCAATGGCGGATATGAAGGCAGCGGCAGGCGCAGTTGCCGGAACCATGATCGCCAGCACACCCGACGTGGGTTCCGCCGCGCAGACGGCCTTGTCCCTGGCTGATCATGCGCGGCGCAACGGGCCGCTGTCCCTGCAGCCACTTGCGGCGGCGACCAGGGGCTGGCCGGTGCTGCACCGGGCGGTGGAACTGATCGTCGATGGGTTGCCCGCCGACGATGCCGAACGCATCCTGCGTACCGCGATCGAGGCAAACATCGCCCGTGCCCGCACGGCGTCGGCTGTGCTGCGCCGCGCGGCGGAGGTGGCGCCCGCCATGGGGTTGATTGGCACCCTGGTTGGGCTGGTGCAGATGCTGGGCAGCCTTTCCGATCCGTCATCGGTAGGGCCGGCCATGGCCGTGGCGCTGATCACCACTTTCTATGGCGCCATTTTGGGCAGCATGGTGCTGTCCCCGCTGGCCACCAAGATCGACCGCAATGCGGAGCGGGAGGCGATGGTGGATGGGCTTTACCTGCTGGCTGCCGGGTCGGTCGCACGGCAGGAAAATCCCCGCCGTCTGGAAATGCTGATCAACACCGTGCTGCCGACCGAACTTCGGATCAGCAGCTATGACTGAAAAAATTCACGACCGTTCGATACGGCCGAACCGACCGGCAAGAGGGTAAGGACGATGCGTCTACTGATCGTGGGAACGCTGGAAGGCTATATCAGTGCCGCCGGCAAGATCGCCCTGCAAAAGGGGGCCAAGGTCGCCCATACCGACAGCATCGACGGGGCGATGAACGCCCTGCGTACCGGCCAGGGCGCCGATCTGGTGATGATCGACGTCAAACTGGATGTCGGCATGCTTGTCGACCACCTGAAGAATGAGCGTTTCGCCGTACCCGTTGTGGCCTGCGGTGTGGGCACCGATGCCCAGGCCGCCGTGCGCGCCATCCGTGCCGGAGCGAAGGAATATATCCCCCTGCCCCCGGATGCGAACCTGATCGCCGCCGTGCTGGAGGCGGTGGCGGAGGAAAGCCACGCCATTGTCAGCCGCGACCCTGCCATGGCCGCCACGCTGGGGCTGGCCGATCAGATCGCCCCTTCCGACGCCTCTGTGCTGATCACCGGCGAAAGCGGTACGGGTAAGGAATTGATGGCCCGGTACCTGCACCGCAAGAGCCGGCGGACCAATGCGCCGTTTGTGTCGGTGAACTGCGCTGCCATCCCGGAAAACCTTCTGGAATCAGAACTTTTCGGCCATGAGAAGGGGGCCTTCACCGGTGCCGTTGCCCGCCGCATCGGCAAGTTCGAGGAGGCCAACGGCGGCACGCTGCTGCTGGACGAAATCAGCGAAATGGACCTGCGCCTGCAGGCCAAGCTGCTTCGCGCCATCCAGGAACGGGTGATCGACCGGGTTGGTGGCAGCCAGCCGGTGAAGGTGGATATCCGCATCCTTGCCACCTCCAACCGCGATATGCTGTCGGAGGCCAAGGCCGGACGGTTCCGCGAGGATCTTTATTTCCGCCTGAATGTGGTCGGTCTGACCCTGCCGCCGCTGCGTGAGCGTCCGGCGGATATCGCCGTGCTGGCCCAGCATTTCGCCGCCAAATATTCCGAAGCCAACGGTCTGCCCCAGCGCAATGTCGGCGCCCAGGCCATGGGGATGCTGCAATCCCACTATTGGCGCGGCAATGTGCGGGAACTGGAAAACACCATGCATCGTGCCGTGCTGCTCTCGCGCGGCACGGAAATCGGGCCGGAGGCGATTTTGCTGACAGGCGCGGAACCCAGCTACACCGCACCGGCCGCCGCATCACCCGCCGTGGCACCGGCAGCAGCGCGCGCCGCGTCCAGCTATGGCGGTGCCGGCGGCTATACCCCCCCGACGGCGTATCAGCCGACGCAGTATCAGCCGCAACCGGCTTATCCCCCCGCTCCTGCCCAATTGTCCCCGGTCATCCCCACCGGGGACAGCGCCACCGCCCCCCTGGTCGGTCGCACGGTGGCGGATGTGGAACGTGACCTGATCATCGATACGTTGAAGCATACCCTGGGCAACCGCACGCATGCGGCGACTATCCTGGGCATCTCCATCCGCACCCTGCGCAACAAGTTGAAGGAATACAACGAAAGCGGCTTCGCTGTTCCGCCGCCCGCCAGTGGACTGGAATCCGAAGCCGTTGGTTGAAGTCACCCTTGGAAACACTGGCCGGGAAAACCGGCCTGCAATGCGGAATGATTGAACCGGCATGACCGACCAGACACAACCCCAGTCGGCCCTCGCTTCCAGCAAGGATGCCCTGCGACTGACCGTCGAAGCGTTGAAACGCGGCGAGGTGGGGTTTGCGCTGGGTATCCTGACCATCGTGGTCGTCCTGATCATTCCGCTACCCACGTTCCTGCTGGATGTGGGCCTTACCATCTCCTTCGGTTTTTCCATTCTGATCCTGATGGTGGTGCTGTCCATCCAGAGGCCGCTGGAATTCAGCAGCTTTCCCACCATCCTGCTTGTTTCCACGATGCTTCGCCTTTCGCTCAACCTGGCATCGACCCGGTTGATTCTGGCGGAGGGGCATAATGGTGCCGACGCTGCCGGCCACGTCATCCAGACGTTCGGCAATTTCATCATGGGTGGCAATTTCATCATCGGCGTCACCGTATTCGGCATCCTGATGCTGGTGAATTTCAGCGTCATCACCAAGGGTTCGGGCCGTATCGCCGAAGTGGCGGCCCGCTTCACCCTGGATGCCATGCCCGGCAAGCAGATGGCGATCGACGCCGACCTTTCCGCCGGCCTGATCGACGAAACGGAAGCAAGGCGCCGACGCAAGGAACTGGAAGATGAAAGCCAGTTCTTCGGCTCGATGGACGGTGCCTCCAAATTCGTGCGCGGTGACGCGGTGGCCGGTCTGGTCATCACCTTCCTCAATATCATTGTCGGCATGATCATCGGCATCGCGCAGAAAGGCATGAGCTTTACCGAGGCCGGTGCCAGTTACACCTTGCTGACCGTGGGTGACGGTCTGGTGTCGCAAATCCCGGCCTTGCTTGTGTCGCTGGCCGCCGGTCTGATGGTATCCAAATCCGGTTCCACCGGTTCCACCGACAAGGCGGTGATCGGGCAGTTGACCTTTTATCCAACCGCCCTGGGCCTGACGGCGGGGGTGGTAATGGCGGTAGGCCTTCTGCCTGGCATGCCGAAAATCTCCTTCGGGCTGCTGGCCATCGGACTGGCGGCGGGTGCCTATTTCCTGCCGCGTTCCCGCCTGATGAAGCAGGCGGTGGAAGCCCGGCAGGAAGCCCAGGCCGCTGCCCCGGCCCCCGTTGCCGAGGAGCCGATCTCCACCGCGCTGGCCATCGATCTGGTGCGGCTGGAACTGGGCTATGGGTTGTTGTCATTGATCAATACGGAAGCCGGGCACCGGCTGACCGACCAGATCAAAGGGCTGCGCCGGCAGTTGGCAGGTGAAATCGGTATCATCATGCCGGCTGTGCGCATCCAGGATAATCTGCAGTTGCCACCCAACACCTATCTGATCCGCATCAAGGAGATCGAGGCGGGGCGGGGGGATGTGCGCCCCAACATGCTGTTATGCATGGACCCGCGTGGCGACCGCATCTCCTTGCCGGGGGAAGCAACGACCGAGCCGACCTTCGGCCTGCCGGCCATGTGGATCGATATGGCGTACCGGGAAGAGGCATTGTTCAAGGGCTATACAGTGGTTGATCCGCCGACGGTCCTGACCACCCACCTGACGGAGGTAATCAAGGATAATATGGCCGATCTGCTCTCCTATGCGGAGATGCAGAAGCTGCTGGATGAAATGGGCAAGGAACATCAGAAGCTGGTTGCCGATGTCGTGCCGGGCCATATCAATATCGGTGGTCTGCAGCGGGTATTGCAAAACCTGCTGGGTGAGCGTGTATCGGTACGCGACCTGCCCACCATTCTGGAAGGTGTGGCCGAAGCCACCGCCTACACCCGCAACATGACGCAGATCACCGAGCATGTGCGCGCCCGGCTGGCACGACAGATTTCAGACTCCAACACCAATGACCTCGGCTATATCCCACTGGTGACATTGTCGCCGGAATGGGAACAGGCCTTTGCGGAAAGCATCGTGACAGAAGGCGACGACCGACAGCTGGCCATGGCGCCATCGCGCCTTCAGCAGTTCATCACCGCCGTCCGTCAAACCTTTGAAAAATTTGCGATGCAGGGGGAGGCCCCGGTATTGTTGACGTCCCCCGGCATCCGGCCTTTCGTACGCTCGATCATCGAGCGGTTTCGACCGGCAACCGTAGTGATGTCCCAAAACGAGATTCATCCTAAAGCGAAGATCAAGACTCTGGGCCAAATATGATGGGGCCGCGTATAATGGTTAGAATGGGTATCCGGTCGGCTCTGTGGGGGCTTGGCGGGATGGCCCGGAAGGCAGGGGCAGCATGCGGCTGAAATCGTTCCACGCGCCGACAATGCAGGACGCGATGCGCCTTGTCCGCGAGGTGCTGGGCGACGACGCCATCATCGTCGCCACGCGGGAGGAAGAAGGCGTCGGTGTCCGCGTGACGGCAGCAATTGAGGAAGATGAGGGGCTTCTGGCACACCACCCGCCCCTTTCCGCCCCACAGAATACCCTGCGTTTTTCCGAACCTGCCGCCCCCGACCCATTGGATATCGTTTCGGAAACCCTGCTGCGGCATGGTGTGCCGGCCGAACTGAACCAGCGGATGCTGGACAGTCTTTCCGATCTGGACGCGCGTGACCCGCAATCGGCGTTGGCTGCCGCCCTGGATAATGTTTTCAGCTTTCAGCCGCTGCCGGATGGCAGGGCGGTGCGACCAATAATGCTGGTGGGACCACCAGGTGGCGGCAAAACCTTGACCGTGGCCAAGCTGTGTGCGCGTTGCGCCCTGCAGAAGCGGCCCGTGGGGGTGATTTCCACCGATACCATCCGTGCGGGCGGCATCGAACAACTCCAGGCCTTCACCCGCGTGCTGAAGCTGCGCCTGATGACGGTTGAAGACCCGACTGCGCTTGCTGATGCGCTGGATGTGTCGCGCGGCATGGAACAGGTTCTGGTCGATAGCGCCGGGCGCAACCCCTACAATACAGCCGATATGAAAGACCTGCGCGACTTTCTGGTTGCCGCCGACATAGAACCGGTGCTGGTGATGCCCGCCGGGCTGGACCCGGTGGAGGCAGTGGATATGGCGCTGGCATTCCGCCAGATCGGTGCGAGACGGATGCTGGCCACCCGTCTGGATATGGCACGGCGTTATGGCAGCCTGCTGGCCGCCGCCCACGGGGCTGGCCTGGCTTTTGCAGATGTCAGCGCAACAACCAAGGTGGCGGATGGGTTGATACCGCTGACAGCAACGATTTTGGCCAAGATGATGATGCCGGAACTGCAAGCCGATGAACGGCGCACAAAACAGACGGGGACGCACGCATGAGCGATTTCAACAGCATGGCCGTTCCCGCCAACGTCACACCGTTGCGACAGCGGAACATCTTTGCCGTGGCCAGCGGCAAGGGCGGGGTCGGCAAGACCTTCTTTTCAATCACCCTTTCACATGCCTTGACCAAGCTGGGCCGCAAGACCCTGCTGTTCGACGGCGATCTGGGCCTGGCCAATGTCGATATCCAGCTGGGGCTGATGCCCAAGCGCGACCTTGGGCAGGTGATCGACGGGGTGGTGACGCTGGCCGGCTCCACCACCCGGTACACCGAAGGCGGGTTCGACATCATTGCCGGTCGTTCTGGCTCCGGCAGTCTGGCAAATCTTCCCCCGGCAAAATTGTCCCAGTTGCGCAGCGACCTGACGGATATGGCCCGCAGTTATGACAATGTGGTGATCGATCTGGGCGCAGGGGTGGACCGCAATGTCCGCACCTTCTCCGGTCCCGCCGGCATATCGTTGGTGGTGACAACGGACGAGCCGACCAGCATCACCGATGCCTATGCCTTTTTGAAACTCTCCTATCAAGCCAACCCGCTCGCCGACCTGCGCATCGTGGTCAACATGGCGCAGACCCGTAATGAAGGCCAGAAGACCTATGATACTCTTGTGGCCGCCTGCCGCAGGTTCCTGGGAAAGACCCCACAGCTGGCCGGTATCATCCGCCGTGACATGAAGGTGCGGGAAAGCATCAAGACGCAGACACCGCTGCTGGTGCGCTCCCCAACGTCGGATGCGGCGCAGGATATCATGGCGCTGGCCCAGCGCATCACCGCCAGCTGACACGTCGGCGGGCCGCGCCATGACAGGGCCTTCCCTACCATCGCTTACCGGCGCGACGGGTGGTGCCGCGCCGGCTCCCTCTGGTGTGCCTAATGTGCTGACGGAGGTAACGCTGGCCCGTCTTCCGGACCGGCTGATCGGGCTGAACCGTGCCGTGGTGCTTGCCGGCATGGTGATTGACCAGCAGGAAGGCGAAGCAACGCTGCGCACGGCGGCGGGCGATGTGCGGCTTGAAACCCCCGTCCGTCTGCCGACCGACCGACCGGTAACCTTACAGATCCCGGTATCGGTCCCTGGTAGTCCGCCCCGCGCCACTGCCTTGGCCATGCCATCACCTGTGAGCACCGCAACCACAGTCGCCGCGTCACAATTGTCGGCTTCCGCCCTACAGGCGGCAGTGCCGGTTTCCATTCCAGCGGCCCCGTTGCCGTTGATCCTGCAAGGTGCGGTGATCCCCGCAGTGGTTGTTCTGCCCGCGCCGCAGCGGTCGACCACAACCAGCTCCCCGCCGACAGACAAGGATGCCGCCACGCTCGCCAACCTGCTGGGCCTGTCAAAACCGACAGCGGGCATACCTGCCAGTGTGACCGGACCGGTTCCGACACCGACACCGACACCGACACCGACACCGACACCGACACCGACACCGACACCGACACCGACACCGACACCGACACCGACACC
>Ga0209373_10000942_pt1 | contig 39186 bp, 26 predicted proteins | sample Higcelweek5metaG_FD_187173 | JGI IMG/M metagenome (GOLD analysis project Ga0209373, IMG submission 187173) | Freshwater pond sediment microbial communities from the University of Edinburgh, under environmental carbon perturbations - High... | ecosystem: Environmental > Aquatic > Freshwater >... | reverse complement strand
AGGATTTTGTGAATTATAAGAATAATATATTGATAAGAATAAACATGCTTATTAAAACATCAGAATAAGCATGTGAAAATGCGATTCGTCCGTTCGTGGTAGGAAGAAAAAATTGGTTATTCGCAAATACCCCGAAAGGCGCGGAAGCCAGTGCCGTGGTGTACAGTATCGTTGAAACGGCAAAAGCAAATGGACTAAATGTTTTTGCCTATCTCACATACCTGTTCAGCGTTCTGCCGTCAATGATGAGGGCGGAAAATTATGATCTAAGTTCGGTATTGCCATGGAGCGAGGATCTTCCCGATTATTGCAAAAAATAATATATAATATATTTCCCCACCCCGTTGCCAATTATGCAGCGGGGTTTTTTGAACCGTTGACACAATACACCTTATTATTGATCGCTTACAAGTTACGTCCATAACATGGGCGAATAACTTTAAGGAGGGTCATCATATGACCAACTACAGGGAGATTTTGAGGCTAAAAAGCCTCGGTCTCAACAATAGCCAGATTACAGCTGGGACGGGTATATCGCGTCCGACGGTAATCAACGTTTTACAAAAGGCGGACGAACACGGCGTAAACTGGGAAACCGCCGCCGCTTTGTCTGACAGGGAGCTTGCGGGGCAGCTTTTTGGTACGGACAATGGGTCACCTGCCTACAAAATGCCGGACTGTGAGTACATCCATCAGGAGATGGCCAAGAGCGGCGTGACGCTCAGTCTACTGTGGGTGGAGTATTGCGACCAATGCCGCGATGCCCACGAAATTCCGTATCAATTCACCCAGTTCAAAAAGTATTACCGGGATTTTGTACTGACGACAAAGGCGACCATGCACATCAATCGTAAGCCCGGCGAAATTATGGAGGTTGACTGGGCGGGACAAACGGCAGGGATTATCGACACAGACACGGGCGAGGTTATTCCAGCGTACATCTTTGTCACCGCCCTTCCGTACAGCGGATACGCCTATGTCGAGGCATTTTTATCACAAAATCAAGAGGCGTGGATTGCTGCTCACGTCAACGCTTACCGCTTTTTCAGCGGCGTGACGCGGATTGTTGTTCCAGACAACCTCTAATGAAAAGCTTTTCATTACAGATTGTCTGGAACAACAATTCTTGATACGCCGCCAAAAAAACGAAAAGCATGAGCATGTGCAGTAATCCAACTTTCTTGCTCTTGCGACAAAAATGCCTCCACATAGGCATAGCCACTACTTGATAAAACCGCAACGAAAACATACACAGGTATTATTTCACCTGTCACATTGTCAATAATTGTGGCGGTTTGCCCTGCCCAATCAACCTCAAGTTGTTCAACTGGCTTGCGTGATATGTGCATGGTTGCTTTTGTAGTATGGGCATATTTGCGATATAATCTACAATACTGCGAATAGCTAAGTGGTATTTTGCTAATGGTACTGCACTCTATGCAGTACTCATTCCATAAAAGGCTTAGTGTTACACCGCTTTTGCCCATATCCTTATGAATTTGTTCGCAATCTGGGGTATGAGTAGCCTTTTCACTTGTTCTTTCAGGAAACAACATCTCACCTAACTCAGCCTCACTCAAATTCGCAGACAAAGGATATTCAAATCCTTTTGTTGCAGCTCGTCTCAAAACTTCGGAAATGGTGTTGCGTGAGCATTCAAGACTTGCCGAAATACTTCGTACACTGATTCCAAAGCCAGCCATCCTGATGATTTCTCTGTACTTTGTCATTTATGACCTCCAAATTATTATTTACACTTTTTGAGTACATACAATAATTTTATCATATTGTGAAAGAGGTGGCTCTCACCATTCCAGAAGTGGCTCTATTTTATGCAACTGGTGGCTCTAACTCAGTAGACTGATGGCTCTATTTGAGAATATTATTCAATAACCGATTTCCGGCACAAAAAACGCAAGATTTTGTGCCGGAAATCTAAACCCAAGTGGGGGATTTTTCAATTATAATGGGTGGGGGATTTTTAGCTTGACAAAAGCAACTGTATCTGGCAACGTTTGAAATAACCAAAAAGTGGACAAATACGCTGAAAAATTGGGGCTTGGTCTATGGGGAACTGTCAATTATGTATGAAGGCAGGCTAAACTAAGACATCTGCCAACCTTGACAAAACAGCCATAAAATGCTATACTGAAACTGCCGAGGGTGACGGAAACTCAAAAATAATCGAAATTATTGCACCCTCGAAGCTACATATTTTAGCATTTTATAACTGCCCTGTCAAGGTCAAGCCGCCCGTGGGGCGGTGGCTGGGGCTTATGCCTCAGTTTCAGAAAATCTAAAAATAATCCATCAAGAATATACCATAGAAGATGATTTTACAGAAAATATTTTATACCGCCGAAAATATGAAAAATTGGCATTTATTCAGTAGGCATTAGTTACCTCATATTACTTATTTTGAAAAGTTAGAGATTAATTTATTGACTTGTCATTTGGTTTTAATTGGTGTTTTCTGATTTGAGGTTATAAAATATATCTAATATCTTCATTTTTTTAAGGTCTTGCACTAAATTTTTTATATTTTTATAACCAAATTTTTTCAATATTCTATTTACAAATGTTCGTATTGTAACTTCTTCAACAAATCGCTCTTTAGCAATTTCTTTGTGAGACATTCCTTGATAAAACATTTTCAAAACCTCAAATTCCGATGTTGTAAGTTGAGTAACAATATTTATGTAATATAGCATACTTGCATGTTGTTCGCTTAATCTTGAACATTCACTAAGTATTTTTTGTGCTATTTGAGGACGCAGGGATGAAGTGCTGTTAAAAACATTTCTGATTGTTTTAAGAATTAATTCGGTAGGGTCTGTTTTTAATATATAATCATCTGCACCTAAGCTAAAACTCTTGAAAATAAAATCATCTTCTTCGTGTATTGTAAGCATAATGATTTTTGCTTTGCAATTATTCTTTTTAATACGTTCCAATGCTTTAATCCCATCATCTTTTGTTTTCATTTGTATATCAAGTAAAACTACATCAGGATTCAATTCAACAGTAGCATTAACGCAATCATTTTCATTATCCGAAATATGTATTACCTCCATATCCGATTCTTTTTCAATGATGAAATTAAAGTATTGGCTGATGGTTTCCATATCATCACATAATAATATTTTAATTTTATTCATACACTTACCTCCCTCGTATAATATCTACTTGAATAAATGCCCACTTTTCATATTTCCTCAACTCTGTCACAATTATCACGATATTCTTCTTTTTTATTGATTACTTCACCTTTTCGGGGTCTGCCAAGTACAGGTCACGAAAGACGTATGCCATGAAGTTTGCACCATGCGATATTATCTCTATTTCGATTGTTTGGATTCATTTTCATACCGATGGGCTGTCCGTATTACTGAATTTAATTTGGTAATCTGCAAATTTATATATTATAATCACTCCAAAGTGCAAGCTTTTTTAGGCAAAACCGTTATTTTCCTTGCACTTATTATATCATATATTTGTAGAAATGTCACTATTTATGCTGAATTTTTATTTATTCAATACGCATTATTTATAACTCTCAACTCCGCATACACGTCTTCGAAAATATAGGGTTCCAAATATCTTCTCTCTATGACAAGCTTTGCAATGTAGCTATACTCTAGGGATAAAAATTTGAAATCTTGTATATTTGTTAATTTCACTTTTGACATAAATTACAGCCCTGTGTAAATGAAGTATTTGTTTTGTATAACTTAAGCCTATACCCCAATTGTATTTAGACTGCTTTGTTGAGTATAATGGTCGGAACACTTTTTTTAATTGTGATTTATCTATACCGCATCCGTTGTCTACTATTTCTATCCATACCCAATCGTATTCTCCGTCTATCATAATTTCTATTGTTGGTTGCTTATCGGCAGGTAAATCAGATAAAGCATCTATTGCGTTGTCAAAAATATTTTGAAATGCTTTTACTAAATGATTGCTATCGCCCAAAACATATGCATTTTCTATTTTATAATTTTTTATTAATTTAATCTCAGGTGAAAACTGCATTTTTTGAATTGTTACTTCTATGGATTCTATAATGTCCAGCTTTTGCAGTTTTATATTTGATTGTCTTAACATATCTAATTGTCGGGTTGTTGAGTCAAGCGCATCATGTGATATTGTAATCATTGAAGAAATACATTCCAAAGATTGTTTTGAATCAGTTTGTGACATCATCTTTGCCATTTCGCCAAGTTTTTCTATATTAAAAAAGTAATTCTTATATGAATGTAAGATCATTCGTAAACTTTCGTTTAAACTAAAATAGTTAAATTTTACAGTATTTATACTAGGGTTATTTATACTTATAGGTTTGCTAATTACAAAAAAGTAAACAAGCCATATAGAGATTGCTAACCAAATCAAAGGTAGAATAAGTGGATAGTTCCATGACAATGACGACGATGGAAAATTAAGTAGGTCTATATTGCCAAAAACAAATGGTTTGATTGGACTTATTAAAATATAAAACACAAGATAAAATAAAGAACATATGTAACTGCATAAGGAAACAATGATATGCTCCTTTTTAACAAGTAATTTTGTTTTTATAAATGCTTTATAGAAATTCATTAGTGGCAAAATCAAGTAAAATAAATAAATAATATAGTTGATAATTTTATGAAACATTAAATAATTACTATTAAATATAAAATTATTAGATTTTTCACTATTAATTAAAATCATTATTTTAAACTTAACGTCAGGATCATTTAAAATAAGAAAAATACACATTGGTAAAAGAGTAAAAATGTTTTTAAGTAATGATTTTTTATAACGAAAAACACTTGCTAAAAAATACATTGAAAGCATTATTATAACAATACTAAAGTTTTGAATTCTGGAAATGCTTTTTAATGTAATTTTCATTTTTTGCAAATAATGATAAATAAAATATTCAAAAGCAAAAGGAGAACCAAATGATGCTAATTTAGTTACATACATTACAGTTGAAAAAAATAACAGCATTATACCTGTAAAATACAGAAAAAATACGATGGCTGTTGTACGTTTATGTATGTTTACAAGGAAATAACCTACGATAATTATTAAAATTAAAATAACATAAATCATATTATAAAACTCCAACTATATTTCTTATTATTCTAACTCATTATAACACTTGAATTTTGCAAATGCAACACTTTGAAAAAATGTTGACTAAATATCAACATTTTTATTACAAAACTGATAACTGTTCAAATTTATATTTTTAATATATAATATAAAATGAGTTAATTAAAAAGGGAGCGTTTAAAATGAAGAAAACTATTTCACTAATACTATTATCTATGCTTTTAATAACAGTGCTTGCAGGTTGCGGAAAGTCGAGTATAACAACCGGCGGTCAAATTACAGAAGTCACAGTATGGACTCCAAATTCGCACAGTAAAGCAGTTATGGAGAGACTTGTTAATGAGTATAACAAAACAACAGGTAAAGAGAATGGTATAAAAATAATTTACTGTGTTAAAGAAAATAACTTGCCATCGGTACTGGAGTCTGCATTTGCATCAGGTCAAGAACCGGATTTATTTACCGGTGTGTTAAGTACATATGCATCATCAGGACAAATCGTTGCTATTGAAGATATTCCGGGAGGAAATGAATATCTTGCAACATTTAGAAAAGAGGATCTGAAAATTACAAAGTATGTCGATGGTAAGCATTATAGTGTTCCCTTTTCTGCAACTACAAGAGGTCTTGTTTATAACAAAGATATGTTTAAGAAATATGGTATTGTAGATGAAAACGGTGAGCCTACTCCTCCAAAAACATATGAAGAAGTCAGAAAATATGCTAAAATAATGACTGATGAATCTAAAGGCGATTATGGTATTATATTACCTTTGAAAATGGCAGGATTCTATAACGCCGATATTAGAGAACCGGCAAGAGTTGATGCAGGATTTATGCAATTTAATCCAACTACGGGAAGGTACGATTTTAGCGGAACAAAAGCTCTTATGGAATTGTATTTGGGAGTAAAAGAAGATAAATCTTTTTTTCCGGGTGCAGAAGGACTTGATAACGATCCGGCGCGCGCTCAGTTCGCCGAAAGAAATATTGGTATGAAATATGCATCTTCTTTTGATGTTGGTGTTTATAATGACCAGTTTCCTGCTAAATGTGATTGGGGCGTAGCTCCTTTGCCTGTTGCAGATATTAATAACAGGTATAAGCAATCAATGTCAGTAGGCGGCGTTGCTTTTATGACAAAAACATCTGTTGAAAAAATCGGTGCAGAAAAACTATTTGAAGTTTTCAAATGGATTCATAGCGATGAATTAGCAATTGCACTTTATAAAGAAGGTTGTGAAATTCCATATAAAGCTTCTCTTGTAGATGATATAAATCTCGATAACGCAAAAGCAGGATGGAAAGAATTCAGTAATATGGTTAAAATAAGTAGCTCTAACAATAAAATTTATCCTATAGATATATCAGGAGAAAAAAGTGTTCAGGAAGTATTTTTGGAAGATGTCTGGACAGGTAAAGTTTCTGTTGATGATGCAATTTTAGATTTAAACAAACGCTATAATAAAGCATTGGAGAGTTCTTTGGCGAAACCAAATGCAAATCCATTAGAATATTATTTGGATTCGGACTTTTTAAAAAATGCAAAATTGGAGGAAACAGATTGAAATCGACAACAATAAGTCTAAAAAATGCAAATTTTATAAAAAATACAAAATCTATAAATCAACGAAGTCAATTATCATCATTTTTAATGGTATTGCCACAAACAATTGGTTTCTTTTTGTTTACTGCATATCCTCTTTTTTGGGCTATAAGATTTGCACTTTATAATTATACAGGAGTAGTGACAGATACTTATTTTATTGGTTTACAGAACTTTGTAAAAATATTTACAGTAGATATAAAATATTGGAGTGCCTTATTAAACACGTTTTTGTTCGCATCATTAAAAACTGGTATGGAGATACCATTTGCATTAGTTTTGGCTGTTTTACTAAATCAAGGTTTAAAAGGCTCGGGATTTTACCGTTCAATGTTTTATCTTCCTAATATAATCAGTATAGCAATCATTGGTGTTATTTTTTCAAATATGTTTGGTTATTTTGGGGTTGTTAATTCCATTTTTATTAAATATGGAATAATCAGTTCACCTATAGATTGGTTTTCAACTAAACCAAAGGCTATGATTGTGTTACTGTTAGCGAGTGTGTGGAATTCATTTGGTATTAATGTAATGTATTTTTTAGCGGCATTGCAAAATGTTCCAAATGAATTATATGAATGTGCAAAACTTGATGGTGCAGGAAGATTTACTATGTTCCATAAAATTACGGTTCCTATGATTGCACCTGTTTTTAAGATTATTTTAATGCTTTCAATAATTGGATCTCTAAATACAAATGATTTAATACTTGTAATTACAGGCGGTGGGCCGGCCGGTAAGACTCATACAGTATTGTCGTTTATTGTTAAGAACTTTGTGCCTGGGTTTGCTGATGCTAAAGTTAACATTGGTTATGGCTGTGCAACAGCTGTACTTACTGCTATTATTTTTGGAATAATTACAGTAATTTACAATAAATTAAGCAGTAAGTTATCGGATATTTATTAACTGGAGGTGATGTGATGAAAAGAGAAAAAATATTTTTAATTATTATTTTATATGTAGTTTTAACTGTAATAGTTCTATTTACATTGTTTCCGGTATTTTATACAATAAGTGGTTCGTTTAAGACAAATTCTGAAATCATGGCTCATCCGGAAAGTATATTACCCATAAAACCAACACTTAACAATTATACAACTGCATGGAAATCTACTGATTTTAATATTGGTTTGCTTTTGTGGAACAGTACATATTATACGCTAATTATCGTGGCTTCAACAATTTTGTTTTCTTCAATGGCTGGTTATTCATTTGCAAGAGGCTATTTCAAGGGTCAAAAATTGTTATTAACCTTGTTTTCAATAACAATGTTCATCAATCTTGGCACGATTACTGTTTATCCCTTTTTTAAAATTTTGAACTTTCTTCATTTGGGGAAATCATTATGGGGATTAATAGTTGTAAGGATATTTAGCGTTGGCATAGTAAACATTTATCTTGTTCGCGGTTATGTTAATTCACTGCCTAAAGAATTAGATGAGGCGGCTCAGATTGATGGTTGTGGATTTATATCTATCTTTTTTAAGATAATTGCACCTTTGTTGTTACCTATTATGGCAACTATTGGAATATTATCATTTCAGGGCTCATGGAATGATTATTTAATGCCGACTATATTTACTATAAGCAATCCATCACAGAGAACACTTATTGTTGCAATAACTGCATTGAAAAGTACCGGCAGCGCAGCATCGGCGTGGAACTTAATGTTAGCGGGCTCGGTTATAGCGATTTTGCCGGTTTTGGTGGCGTATGCGGTAGGCAACAGATATTTTATTTCAGGATTAACAAGTGGCGCTTTAAAAGGATGATAAAGGGGGTTGATTATTATGATTAAAAATTCTGCAACTATTTTATTAACAATATTATTGCTTTCTGTTTCTATTATAGCCAATGCGGAAGATACAACAATTAGCAATGATTTTCAGAGTTATAATATTACTAAAGTTTATTCTGCTGCGAATACCGTTAATTCTGATTTGAATTTTTGGAAGATAATGTTTGATAATGGAAAACTGCGTTACAATGGTTTTTGGTCAAACAGAATTGTTAACGGAGCATATGATAGCGACCTTGAAACATTAAAAGCGGAGAATCTAAGTAAATATAACACAGTTTATGGTGGCGGAGCATATCAGGGGACTGCTAATAGCAATACCGGTGCGACCTTTAATTATAAAGGAGTTCCTATTGCAACAGGTTTACCGGGCTGGTATGGTTATATCTCAAATGCACCTCATTTTCAAGAAATGACGGATGAAACACGAATGCCTCTTAATGTTGTATGCGAGGTTGGAAATACATCAAATAAAGTACTGCAAATGGGCGTATCTTACACTGGCAGTAACGCCTTTTCACTTTTTGGGAAATATGATTTTAAATTAGACGAATATACCGTTTTTAAAACTAAAATTAAATTTCCAAGTCCTAAACAGGCAAAAAGTCTTAAATTAAGCTTAACACAGGGGGAACCAACCAAATTTGATGAAACAACGGAATTTTACGGCAGTGATATTATTGCTTCGAATAATTCAGCTGTAAACAATATACTGGGAGTATCAAACGGAGATTTGATTGGTAAAGCAGCTAATTTTAAATTTACTAATTTAATAACAAAAGGTTCTTTTGATAAGATGTATGATGTATTATCCTTCAGTGAAGGTAACATGTACTTTGGACCCAGCAAAACACTAATAGGAAATTATATCGCATATTCTTCTGACTGGTATACAATTTATTATACAATAGATAATCGTGGGGATACGTCAAAAAATGCATTAACTATTGTAGATGCAAATAACAGTGTCGTTGCTTCTGTTCCGTTCTGTGATATGGAAAGCTCGGTATTTTGCGCAAACAGTGGTTCTGATGTTTATGGATTACAGTATTTATATACAGGTTACAGCTCATCTGATAATTGCCCTAAGAACTCAAATTTGTATTCACAAGCAGACTATTTCAGTTATGGTGTTTCCAGAATTTATTTGGATGATATAGAGATTAAAAAAGCTGAACCATTAATTCTTGAAACGGATGTTACTCAATTTGATACAGATAAAGTACCTTTTGATGAATCATCGGATCTAACACTTGCGTTCACCAAACCATTAGTAACCTCGTCTGTTTCTAACAATACAGTTAATGTTACAGATGTTAATAATAACCTAATAAATATAAAAGTATCTGTTGTGGATAGCAATAAATTAAAAATTGTTTTCCCAAAACTTATACCTATTTCACGTTATACCATCAATATTAGCAATAAAATTCTTGCGAATGATTTCTCTTTTGCAGATGCAACAAGCTTTCATGTTTATACAAAAGATGAAGCTATAATCAGCGGAGGTATTACATCTGTCGCAGACAATAAGGCAAATGTAACTTTAAATGTTAAAAATGATGAAGTAAGCAGCAGAAAATATCTTGTAATGCTAATGGTTTATGATGGGGAAAACAATGCACTTAGCGGTGCATATTACCGAAATGCAGAGGTATCAGCGAAAGGAAATGAACAATTGGCTTTTTCAGATATTAAATACAATACGGGCAACGTAATAAAGGCATATGTATTTAATGATTTTGTTGATTTTAAGGCTGCTTGCAGTAGTCTTATAATAAATTAATTTAAGAAGGGATGTTAAAAAAATGAAGACCAATTCACTTTATCAAAAGTTATTAATGCTTTTAGTGGCGGGCTCAATGTTGCTTTTTTCAATTCCTGTTTTTGCAAATACTTTATCCGAATTAGATACTTTAGTCGAGGACTTTCAAAGTTATAACAATAAAATTGTTTCCTCAGAAGCTAATACTTCAACTTCAGATTTGAATTACTACAGAATTATGGATGATAATGGGAAAGTTCGTCACAATAATTTTTATTCACAAAGAGTAGTAAACGGTGCAAATATTACGGATGATCTTGAAGCTCTTAAAAGTACAAGCTTAAGTAAATACAATGCATTTTATAGCAATGGTGTTTATGAAGGTAATGCGTCTAACAATAACGGATTCGTTTTTAACTATAAAGGCGAACCTGTAACAACAAGTTTGCCGGGATGGTATGGTTATATATCAAATCCGCAGGCTTATTGCTCAGATAATAATAATTCTTACTATAATCTACAGGTTTTAAATGAAACAGGTAATGATACTAATAAAATATTGCAATTTGCATTGAACAAAAGCCAAAACGGTCAGGTTAATATGTTTGGTCGTTATGATTTGAACTATGATAATTATACAACCATAAAATCTAAAGTTAAATTTGCAGGAGCATATCAAGGTAAAGAATTTATAATGAAATTAACACAGGGAAATCCGATTACAACATCAACCAGTTTTCCATACGGCTCAAGTGCTATAACAGATACAGATAATGTTTTGGGAAAAGGCTCAGATTATGTTGTTGCAACAAATGCTGTAGATAGCCAATATACAAATTTAATAGTTCCTACTTCCTTTGGTGATTCATATGATGCCGTAACATTCAGAGAAGGTAACATTTATTTCGGAACGAATGCAGCACCTGTTGGTACTTATACGCCAAACTCATCGGGATGGTATACAATTTCTTATTATATTGATAATCGTGACGCTGTTGCAAAAACAGGCTTAAAGGTTGTTGACGCAAGTGGTAACACAGTTGCAAATGTTCCAATAAGCGAATGTACTGATACAGGATATTTTGATTTTAAAAACGGTTCGGATGTATATGGTTTGCAATTCAGGCAAGTAGGCTACGGTTCAGGAGAAACTGTTCCTTCATACTCTCATACATATTGCAATATCCCATATGCTTATATGTATTTAGATGACGTTTCTGTTGGGAAATCAGAATTTACAGAAGATTTTAACGGTTATAATTTAAAATTAGTTAAATCCGTAGCAAATAGTGTAGATTCGGATTTAAATTTCTGGAAAATATTATTGAATAATGGTAAAATAAGATATAATGGTTTTTATTCACAAAGAATAGTAAACGGTGCTAATAATACAGATGAACTTGAAGCACTCGAGAGTACAAATCCAAGTAAATACAATTCATTCTATGGTAATGGAGTATACGAAGGACTTGCTTATAATAATACTAATATGATATTTAATTACAAAGGGGAACCGGTAACAACAGGCTTGCCTGGTTGGTATGGTTATGTTTATGACTCAAATAACTTTCAAGAATTTGGAAGTGAACCAAGAGCACCTTTAAATATTGTAAGTGAAGCTGGAAATACATCAAATCAAGCATTGCAAATGGGCTTGTCGTATACTACAAGTTCTTCATATTCAATGTTTGGAAGATATGATTTAAATTTAGAAGGTTATACGGCATTAAGTACTAAGATAAAATTTCCGAGTATAAAACAAGGCAAATCATTTAAAATTCGCTTAACACAGGGTGCTCCATTATTAAAAACCGTGCGAAATTATTGTCCTCTCGGTAATATTACTGCAAGCGACAGTACATCTGCAGCAAATACATTGTTAGGGCTTACATCCGGAGATTTGGTTGCTACAGCAGTAGACTATACATTTACAAATATTGTTACTGACGAATCGTTTAGTAATGCTAAAGTGTACGATGCTGTTACATTCAGCGAGGGGAAAATATATTATGGTTCAAATACAACACCGGTAGGTGTTTATGATGCTTATTCATCAGGTTGGTATACTGTAACATACTATATTGATAATCGTACATCAACAACAAAAACAGGTTTATTGATTGTTGATGCAAATGGTGCAACAATAGTAAATATTCCTCTGGATACATTTACAGATACATCATTAATAAGCTTTAACAGTGGCTCAGACATATACGGATTACAATATAGATATACAGGATATAATAAAACAACCGATACACTTCCCAGTAACTCAAATATTTATCCTGTAAATGAATTTTTTAGTGTCGGTGCAACAAGAGTATATTTAGATGACATGAAATTAATTAAGCTTAGCAATGAGAATTCTGTTACTGCAACAAGCTCGAATGTTATAGGCACAGAATTATCAGTTGATGTTAATATTAAATACTCTGCGGATGTTACAGCTTCTGTTATTGTAGCTTTGTATAATAAGACAGACGGTAGTCTTGATTATGTCTCATGTGATCCGTCGGCAATTGGTCTTGGCTCAACGAATAAAACTGTAAAAATTACAGTTAATAATGGATTTAATATTAATGATTACAATATCAAATGTTTTTTATGGAACTCAATGACGGATATTAAACCTTTAATAATAAAATAATTATAATTCCTCTTCAATAAACTGATAGGTAATTGGCGAAATGCAATTTTCGGGCGGACAGAGGCGTCAGCTCCTACAAGATATAGTTGCACTCATTTAAACATAATCAATGCGTAGGGGCCGACGACTCTGCCGGATCGTATTTCGCAATTATCTTAACTTACTGCTATAAGGAGAAATATATGACAAATAAAAGTGCTAAGTTAATAATACTTATTATGGTGACAGTTGTTGTTATCTCTTTAACAGTTATCAATGCTTTTGCTGATACAATAGGACGTGAATTAGTCGTTGATGAAAGTAAAGTTTTGAAAAATACAAAAAGCACGATGTACGGAACAAACTTTGAATGGTCAAATTATTCGTATAATCTTGTTGACAGCAATTTGAATACCAATACAGCTTTTTTGCAAGGAATGTCAGGATATAAAATGCCATTTAATCGCATGGCAGGGTCTACTTCATCAACATTTCAATGGAAAAACCTGCTGGGTGCAAAAAGATATAGAATACCGACCGGCAATGGAGAATCAAACTATTCTTATCTTGGAATTATTGAATGGGTTAAAGCAATTAAGACATTGGATTCAGAATCTGAATTTATTTATGTGCCTAATTTATGTACAGATACAATGGATAATTTGCGCGATTTGGTTGAGTATCTGACGGGCAACCCACAAAATGATATTAACGGAGGCACAAACTGGGCACAGAAGCGTGTTGACTCAGGAGTAACTGCCCCTGTAAATATTATTTGGGAACTTGGTAACGAGCTTGACTGGTATTCAAATACAAAATGGACGTCCGATCAATACATTATTGTATGCAGTCAAGCAATTGATATAATCAGAAGTATTGATTCAGATGCTAAGATAGCGTGTCATGCCGACACAAAACTTGTTAGTGACTGTAGTGATGCAAATTTAGCATGGCATAGAGCAGTTTTAAGAGCACTTGGTGATAAAATTGACTATATAGCGTTGCATAGTTATTATCCAAAAAGTAAGGTTTATAATTGCTTTTATACGATAAATACCATACGAGATGACATTCTCGCAATTACAGGATCGGATAGGATTAAACTTATTATATCAGAACATGCTACATATGTTACGGAAACGCAGGATGAGAATTTGACACATTCAATGTATGGTATTGTTTCTACAGCCGATTTTTATTTGCGTTTAATGCGTTATTCTTATGTTGAAAGTGCAAATTATCATTGCTTTGGTCCAAGTCCATGGGCAACAACATACCTTGAAGATGGACTTATCAAACCAACTGCAATATCAGACTTGCAAAAATTATTTATGGATTATACTTGCGGTGATAGTTTGGATAGTAGTCTCACAGGTTTTAATGCAGCCACTTGCGCAGAAACAACTGATTTTCTAAATGGTGTAACCAAGACGGATGACGGAATAAACATTGTATTTGTTAATCGTAACGATACTACTGATTATAATGTATCTATGTCTTTTAATAAAAACTACAGATTGGTTGAAACAAGAACAATAACCGGTAATGATTATACATCTGATAACTGGTATGGCAAAAATGATATTTCTGTTACAACAAACAGTTATAATAGTATAAATAAATTTAATTCATATACTGTTCCAAAGCTTAGTGTTGTGGCGCTAAAGCTTAAAAGAATACAACCTGCCAATAAATTTACGGATAATTTTGATAGTTATAATTTAAAAAAGGTATTTTCTGTTGCAAATTCTGTTGATTCTGATTTGAATTATTGGAAGATAATGATCAATAACGGCAAGGTTCGTTATAATGGTTTTTTCAGCAATAGAATTGTAAATGGTGCAAATGCCGGAGATCTTGAAACATTAAAAGCAGAAAATGAAAATAAATATAATACTTTTTATGGGAATGGAGCATATGAAGGCGCAGCATATAATAACTGTGGGTTGTCATTTAATTACAATGGAGTTCCGGTAACAACAGGCTTACCGAATTGGTATGGATACGTAACCCATACGAACCAAACTCAGGAATGCATTGAGACAAGATGTCCTCTAAATGTAGTAACAGATGTTGGAAATACTTCCAATCAAGTATTACAAATGGGTATGTCTTATATTTCCAATAATGCAAGTTCGGTTTTTGGAAGATATGATTTGGATCTGACAGGTTTTAAAATACTTAAGGCAAAAATTAAATTTCCAAGCGTGAAGCAAGCAAAATCATTTAAAATTTGCCTGACGCAAGGTGATCCAACCTGTTATAGCGAAACAACAAATTTTTACGGCAGTGATATTACAGCAACCGATAGTACATCTGCTGCCAATACATTATTGAATCTTGTTTCAGGTGATCTGGTTGGTAAACAAACAAATTTTACTTTTAAAGATATAGTTAGGGGAGATTCATTTAATGTTATTTATGATGCTATAACATTCAGTGAAGGAAAAATTTATTTTGGCACTAATAAAATACCTGTAGGTGAATACGAGCCTTATTCATCTAACTGGTATACAGTATCATATTATATTGACAATCGTGGAGAAAATACGAAAACAGGATTAACAATCGTTGATGCTGACGGAAGAACAGTTGTATCTATTCCGATTTCAGATTTTACGGACACAGCGTTCATCAGCCTCAATAGCGGATCTAATATATATGGTTTGCAATTAAGATATACAGGATATAATCAGACAACAGATACACTTCCTAATAATTCGAACCTATACAGTCAAACAGATTATTGGATGTATGGCTTGACGAGAGTGTATATTGATGATCTTAGTTTAGCTGACAATAGTGCGATAGGTATTTCAAATATAAGCTTAGAAAATGCACATTTAAATGTTAGCGTTGGTATTGATTGCGCTGAAAATGTTGAGGGAAATTTAATTGTTGCTGTTTATAATAAAAATACCGGGATGTTAGAGTATATAGGCGAAGAATTATTTTCAGCAGTTACAGGTTTTAATCAAAAAGTAATTTCATTAAACGTTGATAATAACTTTAACTGTGAAAATTGTTTATTGAAATGCTTTTATTGGAGATCACTATCAACTATGAAACCTGTTTATTAAACATTAGGGGGTTAAAGAAGTATGAAATTGTTAAATAAAACATTGTTTTTTTGTCTAACAACCGTTTTGATTTTCTGCACAATACCGTCAATCACTCAGGCAGCGACTATATCAAGAGATTTGGTTGTTGATGAGAATACAACAATTAAAAAAACTGATATAACAATGTATGGTTTGAATTATGAATGGAACGGGTTTGGTATTTGTGATAAAGTTACGGCTGAGCCTAATCCTGCTTTTGTAGAAGGCATGAAGAATTATAGATTCCCGTTTAATCGTATGGCAGGCACTTCGTCTACATTTTATATCTGGAAAGATTGTGTTGGTCCCGTAGAAAAAAGAACGCCGTTTTACCAAGCTAAAACCATTAGTACAATTGTTGGGCCGTTGGATTGGATGAAGTCCGTGAGAACAGTTGATAAGAATGCTAAGTTTATATATGTACCTAATTTAGCAAAAGATTCTTTTGAAAACTGTGCCGATTTGGTAGAGCTTTTTACAAGTGATGGTACTGTAAACTATAATGGTGGTATTAACTGGGGATTAAAAAGAAAAGAGTGGGGGATGGAGGAACCTATTGAGGTTATATGGGAACTCGGAAATGAACTGGATTATACGTCTGAAACCAAATGGTCTGTAGATACTTACATAGAAGTATGCAATAAAGCGATTGATATAATTCGTAAAATTGACCCTGACGCTAAAATTTCCTGCCATGCAGATACAACTGTAGCAGCAGCAGCAAGTGACTCAACATTTAAATATCACAGACGTATTTTGCAGGAATTGGGTGACCGTATTGATTACATTTCCTACCATGGTTATTATCCGATAGGTAATGTCACAAGAAGTATGACAGGAATACAGCAAATATCTGAAGATATATTGTCAATTACAGGTTCTGACAGAATCAAAATAATTGTAACCGAGCATGCTACATGGGTTCCGAATGAAGTAGACTGGCCATTAACTCATTCTATGGTAGGTCTTGTAAATTCTGCTGAATTTTACTTGCGTATGATGCATTATCCGCAGGTTTTTGCATCAACATACCATTGTAACGGACCAAAGCCTTGGGCAACTTATTTTGAAGAGGATGGTGAAATTAAGCCAACAGCCATGTCAGATTTACTGGAGTTGTTTATGGATTACTCCTTAGGAGATAGTTTAAAAAGTACGCTTACGGGGTACGAATCATTAAAAACAACATCTACTTTATTAATAAACGGTGTATCCAAAACAGATGATGGTATTAATATTATTTTCTCAAACAGAAGTGAAGAAAATGACTATTTAATTAATATGGATTTCAAACATAACTACAAGCTTGTTGAAACAAGGGTTATAACAGGTGATAACAGAGCGTCAGATAATTGGTACGGAAAACATGAAATATCTATAAAAACAACACAATATGACACAAATAATGTTATTACATCATATACAGTACCAAAATTAAGCATTGTTGCTTTAAAACTGGTAAGAACAGATAGTGCTTTGAATGATTAAGGCATTCTTGAAAAATTGTTAAAAGACTCTGTAACTTTTTAATTTTAAACGTTAATTTTTTCGTGAGGTGTAGACAATGAAATATATTAAAAGATTTTTTTGCATTGCATTATCTGTTGTTTTTTTTGCAAATATAGTAATGGCAGATGAGATTAGTCAAAACATAGAAACAATTAATTTAAATGTTAATATTGTTCAGCCTAAGCAGTACAATGAAATCAAGCAAAACTTTAAGCCTTTGGATTTATCACCATATGCTAATAATTCATTGTATGATGAGGTTGATGGTGATGGAAAGGGAGGCTGGTCAGATCAAGGTAATAACGATATGAGATATTTTGATTTGGCTGGTACATATACAATGAACGGTGTTCCGTTCATGTTTGTTGATCCAAAAAGAAATAAAGATTTATCATTGGTCTCTTTACAAGGACAAAATGATCCGAGACTTCCGAATCGTGTTGAAATTGACATTAATGATACCGCCGGCGGAGTATATTTTGTACATGCTTCACCGTGGGCACAAGGTATTTGCGGCACATATTCATTTTTATACGAGGATGGCTCGATGGCTTCATTTGACGTAGAAAATTCCAAGCACATCAGAGACCATTTTGGAACTTTTTCTGATGATGAGTATGTAAGATCTGTATGGACAGGCCCTAGTGCATCCTCAATTAACTTAACTTCATCAGTTACAATTTGTATGTTTGCATTAAATAATCCTCACCCTGAAAAGAAAATTTCTAAATTGGTATTGCAAACAAGTGGTGGTGGTGCTTATGTTATGATATTTGCAATTACATTAACAGATACTGAACCGTTTTTGCCAACGATTAACGGAAAACCTATTTTTAACCCTGCTCCATATAATTGGTTTGCTTATGAACAACCGGATGAAGACAAAATGAAAGGTTCGGCCCTTGATTTTTCTTACTTACTTGATACTCCCGCAGGAAAACATGGGGGAATTTCAACAAACGGAGACAGTATAGTTTTTGCAGATGGGACACCTGCTAAATTCTGGGGAACTAATATTACAGGCAATGCTTGTTTCCCGGATAAACAGCAAGCCGAAAGTATAGCTTCGAAAATTGCAATGAATGGTATTAATCTGGTAAGATTTGTAGATTTTGATAAATATATCAGTGAAGCTAATATTGAGAGCTTTGCTTATTTATTGAGTTGCTTAAAGGAAAAAGGTATTTACTATTACTTAGCTTTCGCTTCCGAGGATGAATATAAAATAAGAGGATTTATTAGTCCTAAGCTTAAAGAAAATCAAAAAAGACTGCTATCTATGGTATTGGGATATAAAAGCATATACACAAAAGGTACAATTTGTGAGGATCCTGCACTGATTATGATTGAATTAACTGATAAAAACAGCATGATGGATTATAATGCATCAACGCATTATGGTTCACTTGATAACGATGATTACAATATGCTTAAAGAACGTTTTAATACTTTTCTGAAAAATAAATATACTTCTACATCAAAGTTGAAATCAGCATGGAATGCAATTACGGATTTAGACAGCTTTGAAAACATTGAAGATTCGTCCGTAAATATTTATGCGTGGAAAAATGGTTTGTTTTCAGATGCACACAAAAAAGATATTTCAATGTTTCTGGGTGAAATTCAGACAGGATATTTCAATGAAATGAAAAAAGTTATACAGGGGCTTGGGTGTAAGGCTTTGATAACATGTAACAGTAATTCATCCAATAAAAATGATTCATATTATGATTCATATCTGAATTACAAAATGAGCGATTTTGTGTCAAGACAGTCTGTTTGGAATAAGCCAACCAAAAATACAAGCAGCCTAGATACGAATTTTTATTATGATAATCTTGATTCCATGGTTTTTGATATGTATGGCGGAAGCATAGGTGATTTAGCGAAGACAAGGTTTTTAAATAAACCATATATTATAAGCGAATGGAATATAGCTGAACCTAATTATTATATTTCGGAAGCACCTGTAATGATGTCAGCATTTGCTGCGCAACAGGATTGGTCAGCTATTCAGTATTCGTTTATTCAGGATAAATATTCTGATTCCGGGTCAATTGAAGACTTATACAGTATGTATAATCATCCTGTAAGGTTAAGTCTTATGCCTGCAGCTGCTGCAATTTTTTATACAACTGAAAGTACAAAATCTACAAATGTAAGAAAAATGGAAGAAGAAAAATTGAATTTACTTAATGTTAGTGATGATGAATCAAATGCAATCATACTAGGTCAAAAATCAGGAATTACTGCTACAAGTTATCGCCCTGATACTCTGGCTAAAAAAGATTCAACTTTAATTATTAATAAACAGGTTTTATGGGATATTTCAGATAAAGTTTTCACTGTTGAAACAGATTATGTAAATGCTTTTACAGGCTTTATTAATCAAACAGAACAACTGGAGAAAATCGGATTTTCATTGGATAACGAACATGTAAGTATTGTATTGACAGCACTGAATAATAAAACCATAGATACAGCCGACAGGCTTTTGCTTACAGCAGTTAATATGGCGAGAAATACAAAATTGAAAATTGATTCCCATTATATATCAAATATTGGTAATTGTCCTATTCTGGTAGAACCGATAGTGGGAGAAATCACACTGAAGATGAAGGGTAGCTACAGTATATATCCTTTAACATCATCGGGTGAGCGTCAGGAACAATTAAGTGTCAAGAAATCAAAAGATGGTTATACCACATTTATGTTGTCTGCTAATCGTAAAGCAATACATTATGAAATTGTTAAGAATTAATCAATGAGGAGGTTTTGTTTATGAGAAAATTAATAAATATGGCAACTTGTTTATTATTATTTTTATCAATATTATATGTTACGGTTTTTGCGGATCCCATAAATGTAAGCGTTGCGTTTGATACTGGCAAACTGTCTGTTTTTGGAGATTTGGGAGATGCAGGTGCAAACAAATACGTATCATTAAAAGTGGTTGATAATAATGTTGATCTAACGGCAATTGATACAAGCAGCAATGAACAGAAGTATTCCGAAGCATTGAAATATTTAGCTGTTATAAAAACAGACAATAAAGGCAATTATTCATTTCCTTTGTTTTCCTTTGAGGGAGATAGCGATTTTTATACAATTTGCATCACACAAAGTGATAAAAGTAGCATGGTTTACTCTGTAAAAGATTTTTTTATTCCGACAACAGCTAATATTAATAATTTTATAAGTAAATTTAATGCTTCTTCGGCTACTGATATGATTAAAACATTACTTGATAACGAGCGTGAGAATGTAACTGTAGGGTTTGATTTTACGTTTTATAATATGTTATCAGATACAGCTAAACTTAAAATGGCTGATATGATGTTTGAAAATTTGCCATATAACAAAGCCACTGAAATTTATGATGATATAAATAGTTTTTCAGTAATTTCAGGTTTGCTTAATACAAAATCTACTGAACAAATTAAATATTTCCTAAAGCCAGAGCTTTCAAATTATACATATAAACAGAAGATTATGATATCAAATGCGCTTGGGTTGGAAAAGCTATTTACAAAATCCACTACAAACAAGTTGTTTAATTCATATACAGAAAGTGAATGCAACAATGTTTTAAATAAGGTTTTATCCGGTAATTATTCTGATTTAGATAGCTTATATGATTTGATTGATATTAGCATAATTAATTCGGAAATTGCTTCGATAGGTGATTGGAACAAGGTTAATGGTGTAATTAACAGTTTCAAAGATGTGTTAACATGTATTGACTATAATAAGTACAATAATGCGTCAAACAGGAGCAAAATTGATAAAAATTTACAAAGTAAAGCATTTACAAGCGTTTCACAATTGTGTGAGTATATTAACAGCTCTGTAGAAGAAGATTCAGACACACCGCATAATAATTCTCCAAAGGGTTCAGGCGGCGGTGGTTCAACTGGAAGAAAAACATATTATGCAGATGTAGCAGTAGTTGAGGAAATAAAGAAGCCGGCTGGGAAAATGCTGTTTACGGATATTGAAGGTGTTTCGTGGGCAGAAGGAGCAATTAACTATTTATATAACAAAGAGGTTTTAAGCGGAAAAGAAACGGGAAAATTCTATCCGAATGATTTAGTAACAAGAGAAGAGTTTGTAAAAATGTTTGTAAAAGCATTTGGATTTACCAGTTCGGAGGAATGCAAATTTGCTGATGTACCAAAGGATAGCTGGTATTATCCGTATATTAATGCAGCATATAAGAACGGACTTATAAATGGTGTGGATGATTTGAATTTTGGAGTAGGTAATACAATTCTAAGACAGGATGTTGCTGTAATAATATCAAGAGCTTTAGGGAAATCTGCAGGAATAAACACAGATATGTTTAATGACTATAACACTATTGATGAATATGCCAAAGAGAGTGTTGCTTATTTAGCTCAGAATGAGATACTAAATGGATTTGAAGACGGAACATTTATGCCAAAGCAAGGCTGCACTCGTGCACAGGCTGCGAAGATCATATACAAGCTTATACAAATAAGTGGCAAAGATTAATAAAGGAGGAGAATTATTTGAAAAAATTATTATGTTTTTTGCTAATTATATTCATTGCTTCAAATCAATTGGTCTTTGCTATTGATAATGATGAAACAGATTATAATGAACGTGTATATAAGGAAGCAGCTGAAGTTTTGGAAACACTTAGAATATTAGAAGGTTACAGTTCAAACGGCGTTGATTTTGAAAATGGCATTACACGTGCTGAATTTGTAAATGCAACAGTAAGGGCTCTGGTTGGAAACAGCGGGAACTATAATATAAGTGATAATAATGAAAATGCATCAACTCAAACATTTTCAGATGTCCCAAAAAGCAGTTGGTATGCATCAAATATAGAAAAAGCTGTTTGTTTGGGTATTGTTACCGGATATTCGGATGGTAAGTTTTATCCGGACAATATAGTTACATATAATGATGCGTTAAAGATATTAGTAAGTGCTGCTGGTTATAGTATTGAAGCGGAAAAAAAGGGAGGTTTTCCTACCGGATATTCACTTGTTGCATCACAATTGAAATTAGACACAGGAATACGAAATAATATAATAAATTCGTTTTATAAGGCAGACGCTACTCTTATGATATTTAATTTTTTAGATGTAGAACCTATTTCAATAACATCTATAAACAAAGAACACTATAGTTTTAACAAGGATTATTCAGGCAGCATTCTGAATAAAAGCCATAATATTTATATAGTAAAAGGCATAATTTTCGGAACGGAAAAAACTCAGCTATCTTCTAAAAATGGTTTGGGAAAAGGTGAAATTATGATTACTGAAACAAATAATAATAATTATTTGTTTCATGTGGGAAGTACCTTGGCAGAAGAATATTTAGGACAAGATGTAAAAGCTTATTATAAATATGATAAAAATTCTTCCGAACAAGAACTTGTGTGTGTTATTCCAACCATTAAAAATTCGGTTTTGAATATTGAAGGAAAAAATATTACAGGATATATAGAAAAAGACCGCAAATTATACTATGATGAAAAAACAGTTCTAAGCCGCCGAAAAACGATAACTGAAAGCAATTATATTGAACTTCCGGGATTTATTGATATTATATATAACGGTGTATACCTCGAAGATTATTCAGCAGCTTATGATGTTTTAAATCATACAGAAAATATAAACATTGATAATGTCAGATTGATTGACAGCAATAAAGATGGCAAATACGAAACCATGCTGTTAACTGCGTACTCAACTGCAATTGTTCAAAGCATAAACGCCACTACAGAAAAAATTAATTTTATCGACCCTATTTCAAATATAGATCTATCAAATTATGATGAATATGTTTTGGAATCTGATATAAGTCCAAAATTTAAACTAAATAACATTAAAGAAGGTTATGTTTTAGCATTATTCGAAGATACGGATAAAAAATATATGAAAATTGTAGTTTCTAACAGCAATATTACAGGAAGAATTGAGAATATAAATGATGAACTTATATATGTTGCCACTATTAACGGTAAGGAGTATGCTTTATCACAAAGCATTGCAGATAAAAAGGATAATTTACAAATTAATGAAGATTATATTTTCTATTTGGATCATTGCAACAGGATTGTTGGTTATCGTGCGGATATAAGCAAAAACAATATCGGCTACATTTTAAAATGTTATGCTGGTAAGGGATTGGATGCACGATTAGAGTTTAGTATATTTAATATTGATAATACAAAATTAAAATTGAAGACAGCTTCATCTTTTTATGTAGATGAAGATAAGAAAACTTCTGTTAATGATGAGATAGCTGCAAAATTGGCTTTCAAACTTGTACGTTATTCATTAAACTCGAAAGGAGAGATTTCAAGAATTGAAACACCAAGTACAAATCAGACAGGTGACAAACTTGCATATTCCATCGGCGGAAGCAATAAACTACTAAATTTATTTTATAAATCTAATACAAGAACGTTTTATAATAACGACAAGTTTTACGCTTTTGATAGTAATTCTGTTATAATACGTGTACCAAAAAATAATGATTTAGCATTCCCTGAGGATATTTGTGATATTATTTCCGAAAAAACATTAGTGAATGATGATTACTATACGGTAGAAGGTTATTCATTGCAAGAAAATTCAATTACGAGTGATATTATTATATTATACTCAGACGGCGATACCCCTATTACATATAAAAGTCCGATAATTGCCGTAAATAGCGTTTCGAAATCAATCAATAATCAGGAAATAGTTTGTAAGCAGATAACAGGCATTGAAGATGGCGTTGTTAAAACATACAAAAGTCTTTCTTCTGATTTTGTTGATTCGGAAGGAGTTGTTGTTGAATTGGATGAAGGAGATATCATTAGATTTTCAACAGATTTTTATGGTAATTGTAACTGCGTAAAGGTTATTTTGGATTACAGTAACATTTCTTCGTTTTCATCATTAAATCCTACAAATTACAGTACTACCGAACATCGCTTACTTGGCAGCGTGCTGAAAGCGGATAATGCCAATGCTGTTATTATAAGGGATATGATTATTAATGAAGATACTATTCATGATTATGAAATTCAAAATATTTCTAAAGCAAAAATATGCAAATATGATCCGAAAGCACGCGCAGGACAAAAGTGGAGAGTTGGAAGCGTAACAGATATTATTCCGTATATTTCGGATTCATACAATTATACAAAAGTTTTATTAAGCACAAGAAGTGCAGAACCGGGTTATTTATTTATTATAAATTAAAATATCTAATAGCAGGCTTATCAGAAACAAATATGTCCTGACAGTCCTTAAAAATATTAACAAGTGGGGATGTTTGGTAATAATGAATTTTTTCTCCGGTTTTGTTGTGCTTGTCGGTACTTGCATTATACCAAACTGGAGAAAGAATCTATATAGAAGGTAAAGAGAAAATTAGTAAAAAAGCTGGTTTGGGCATTTCGCAAATACATATGAATATTATTAAAAATATAGATAATAGAGGTAAAATAATGAGATATAGTTTAAGGGTTAATATTCATACAAAAAGTTGGGAAAAGCAAGTGGAAGATATTTTGTGGGCTTGTAAATATGCAAACATCGATGAGGTAATGCTTAGTGAACAATGTTATCATATTGCACCTGTAATACAAACGGAAGAATTTCACTTTCAAATGGCGGAAATATACAAAAAGATTGTTCCAATAATGAAAGCAGAAGGTATAGATTGCAGTATGTTTGTAAAATGTTTAATAGGTCACTGCGATGCCGATGTAAAAGATGAGTTAGTGTTGCCTTTCCAAAAGTTTATGGGACACAGTATGCAATATTCAAAAACAGAACCATGTATTTTAGATGAGAACTGGCAAGACTATGCTGCCAACATTATGGCAAAGTATGCGGAATGTAATTTTAATAAGATGTTTCTTGATGATGATTTCAGAAGCACAAACCACAAGAATGGAGAAACAGGATGCTTTTGTGAATTACATGCAAAAAAAGTTTCACAACGGGTTGGGTTAGATATAGATTCACATTTACTTAAAAAATGTGTTGTTCACAATGATGAAAAGAGCTTAATAATCAGAAAAGCTTGGTTGGATATAACATTCGATGAACAATGTAAGACTGCTATTAAGATAGAAAAAGCAGTACATAAAGTGAATTCTAAAACCCTTTTGGGTATAATGAACTCAGGAGAAAATCAGCATGCAATGCAAGGCAGAGACATGAGAATTTTACTAAACCTTTTTGCTGGTGATAAAAACACTGCATTGTCAAGACCAGCAGGAGCAGCTTATGAAGATTGCTTTAAACATGGTATTGTAAATATGCATAATGAAACTGCTAAGAGTATTTGTGTGCAAGGTGAAGATGTTATTTATGTAAGCGAAGTTGAAAATTATCCAAGAACTATATATTCAAAAAGCAAAACTTTGACCGATTTGCAAATGAGGCTTCATAGCTTAGCGGGGGTAAGCGAACTTACATTAAACATTTTCGACCACTTTGAAACACCGTTTAAAAGCTCTATGGAATATTTAGACTTACTAAAAGAAAACAAACATATGTACACGGAAATAGAAAGCCGGAGAAAAGGCAAGCTGTTGAAAGGTGTTGGTTTTCCGTGGAAGAAGGATATATGCTATAAATTAGTTAACAGAAGTGGTAGCGAAAGTGATATATCCATTAACTCAAAACTGGATATACAGTTTCAGCTTTTGGGGATACCCATACAATATAGTGAAAGCAATGTAAACTGTATAGAAGGGGATATGATTTTATGTTATGAAAAAGATGAAATTATAAACTTATTAAATAAAGGATTAATTCTTGACAGAATTGCAGCAGCGCATTTATGTGAAATGGGTTTGTCTGATTATATTGGAGTGTCAAATCCTGAGCTTTTGGATGAATGCTGTTATGAATGTTTTGATGATAAATATTATACAGAGGAATATACAGGTCAGTATATGCCTGTATATTCAAAAATTTTTGGTACGCAAGATAATATTCCGTATAAATTTATACTACATCCGAGATCAAGGCGAATATCATCATATCTAAACATGGAAAAAGAGGTAATAGGCGCCGCTACTTCTTTGTTTGAGAATAAGATTGGAGGCAGGGTTTGCGTTTTTTCTTCACCAATATTACCAGTGCAAAACCGGAATTACAAATGCCGCTGCGTACAACTGAAAAATATAATAAAATGGGTTTCAAATGGCGATATACCATTCATTGTTGAAAATGCGGTAAATGTAGCGCCTATATATTATGAAGATCCTAAAACAAAACAAGGTATATTGACACTTGTTAATACAGGCTTCGACACACAGAATCTAACACTGTTCGAAAGTAAAACAAATAATTTTAAAGATTTACTTATCAAGCTTATGCCATTTGAAATGAAAATACTTAATATATAAGCTAAAACGCCTTTTTAAAAGTTTAATATCTTTATAATGTTTAATTTTGTTATGTAATAATATTAGAGACCCCATAAATCCGAAAGTATAGAAAAATATATATGTGGCGATAAAATTCACCTGACAGATGACGGTAAAATAATTTGTGCTAAAGCTGTCGTAAGAGAATTTGAAAATTTACAATAATTTTAAGTATATAAGGACTAAGATTTATGAATATAAAAGATATAGATGAAAATTTTGCATTAACTAAAGCAAATAAGGTATTATATGAATACTATTCATATAATACCTTAACACTAGAAGGTTTTCCATGGTACTCGAAGGATGGAGAGTTGCTTAGGCTACCAAAATGCATATTTCCGGCGCTGCGAGATACGCTTATTGAAACAGCATATTCTTGTGCAGGCGGCGTGGTAAGATTTGGCACTAATAGTGAAAAAATTGCTGTTAGATGTAAACTGAGAAAAATGAGACATTCAAGTGGAATGCCTCTTGCGGCAGATGCAGGGCTTGATTTGTATAATTCAAACACTTTTATTGCTAATTTCAGACCGGAAGTAGGGGATGATTTTATCAATATGGAAGCAGAAACAAATGCTCCTAAAATAACTGAATACTCACTATATATGCCACTGTATTCAGGTATAGAGAGCCTTGAAATTGGGGTTTTAAAAGGTTCTGAAATTTCTAAGGCCATAAGACACAAAATTGAAAAGCCAACTTTATTTTATGGTTCATCGGTGACGAACGGAGGGTGTGCATCACGTCCGGGATTAACGTATCCTGCAATTGTGACAAGGCATATGGATGCTTCGTTGATTAATCTTGGGTTTTCAGGTAATGCAAAAGGAGAACAAGAAATTGCTCGGACTATTGCCGAACTTGATATTTCACTATTAGTTATGGAATATGATCATAATGCACCTAATATCGAATATTTGCGAGAAACGCATATGCAATTTTTTGAAACGATACGGAATGCACATAAGGATATTCCCATAATCATTATGTCGCGTCCCCATTTTAACTGTGCCAAAGAAATTGATACCGCCCGGATGCGGGATATTGTAAAACAAACATATTTAAAAGCGTTGAAAGATGGTGATAAGAATACTTATTTTCTTGATGGAATGTCAATATTCCTAAAAGAAAACATGAGCGATTTTTCAGCAGATTTAATTCATCCAAATGATCTAGGTTTTTCGATAATAGCAAATGAAATTTTACCTATTGTAAAAAAAGCTTTAAATTGTTAATAAAATACGCAAGGCAACAAAAATTTTATATGACTTTCAAGATCACAGTAACAAAAATCATAAATATATAACAAATCCTTCTGTTGCTCTGAACAGACTAAGAATGGTATGAAGATAGAACATTATATAGATTGGAATGATAATATGTTATACAAGGGTAGTAATGATAGAAGCCTAAATTACGATTTGTTTAAAAATCCTACTAAAGAATATAAAGGTATGCCTTTTTGGTCATGGAATTGCAAACTTAATAAAGAGATGCTCGGTAAGCAAATTAAGTATTTAAAAGAAATGGGCTATGGCGGTTTCTTTATGCATTCCCGTACAGGTATGGCAACAGAATATTTAAGCGACGAATTTATGGATATGGTTAAGTTCTGTAATAAGACTGCAAAGGAAGAAGATATGTTTTCCTTGATTTATGATGAAGATCGCTGGCCAAGCGGTTTTTCAGGGGGCATTGTTACTAAAATAAAGAAATATCGTATAAGAAGATTGATAATAACTAACAAGGACAGAAACGATGATATTGAACCTGAAAAAGCATATATTGAAGGCGAACCTTATTTTATTGCCTGCTATGATGTTACACTTAATGATTTGGGCGAAATTATACGCTACACTAAAATTGACCGAAACGATAGTGCCAAAGGTGAAAAATGGTATGCTTATTCTGAAACAACAGCACCGTCTGCATGGTTGAATAATCAGACTTATGTTGATTCGATGAATAAAGAAGCTATTGATAAATTTTTAGAAACTACATATGAAAGATACTATAAAGAAATAGGTAATGAATTTTCAACATCTGCACCTATAATATTTACCGACGAACCCGCTTTTGAAGCAATTAACACCTTGAAATTTGCTGAAGCTAAAGAACCGGTACTTTTACCATGGACTTTTGATTTACCACAATCGTTTAAAGACTCTTATGGATATGAGCTACTTGATTTTTTACCTGAACTTATATGGCAAAGAGAAGATGGAATGGTATCACAGGCGAGATATCATTTTATTGACCAAGTTACAGAACGTTTTTCAAAAGCATTTGCCGAAAACATAGGACAATGGTGTGAGAAACATAATATTATGTTTTCAGGACATATACTTTGGGAACCATTTTTAGAAAGCCAGACACAATATGTTGGAGAAGCAATGCGCTTTTATAAGAACATGCACATTCCGGGTATGGATTTATTAGCAAACCAAATGGAATTTACAACAACAAAACAGGCAAGCTCTGTTGCACATCAGTACGGCAGAGAAGGTGTCCTTTCTGAATTGTATGGTGCAACAAATTGGGATTTTGATTTCAGAGGTCATAAATTTCAGGGTGACTGGCAGGCTGCAATGGGCATTACATTAAGAACTCCCCATTTATCATGGATGTCAATGGAAGGTGCGGCAAAACGTGATTATCCCGCTTCGCTGAATTATCAGGTGCCGTGGTATAAAGAATATCCTTATGTTGAAAAATACTTTTCAAGATTAAATACTGTATTAACCCGTGGTAAAACTGACATTAAAATCGGTATTATTCACCCAATTGAAAGTATGTGGATTAACTGGGGACCAAATGATTCTACAAACGAAATTAGAAAAGAAATTGAAAGTAGATTTCAAAATATTACAGACTGGCTTGCATTTGGTTTGCTGGATTATGATTATATAAGTGAATCAATATTGCCTGAGGTTTATAAAAAAACAGAACATTCACTTAAAGTTGGTGAAATGGAATATGAAACTATCATTGTTCCTGCTTGTATTACATTAAGAAATACAACTCTGGAAATTTTAAAGAAATTTAAAGCAAACGGCGGTAACTTAATATTTATGGGTGAGTGCCCCAAATATGTAAATGCCGTAAAATCGAATGAAGTACAGGAACTTTACAAATCTTCTGTTGTAATTCAGTTTAATAGATATGAATTGCTTAAAGCTCTGGACACGGAACGTACTGTTGATATACGTAATGTAAACGGAACGCTAACGGATAATTTGGTTTATCAGATGCGTATTGACAATGATTGTAATTGGTTGTTTATTGCACATGGTAAAATAGATAATTATGATGATATTTCCATTGAACAAAAATTGATTCTTAAAATTAAAGGTGATTTTGTTCCGACGATTTATGATGCAATAAACGGTGAAAAACATGGGATGCCATATGAAAACATAAACGGATGGACAATTATTAATACATCTCTGTTTAATCATGACAGTATATTACTAAAGCTTGGGAAAGAAAGCGAAGCATTAACAGTAAATAAGAACCTTGGCAACAAGGTTACTGAGATAGATTTCAAAAAAAGTGTTGATTATAAACGTGTAGAGCCAAACGTCGTTCTTTTGGATATTGCTGAATATGCAATAGATGACGGCGAATATTATCCTAAGGAGGAAATTTTAAAAATATGCGATAAAATTAGTGAAAAAATTGGTACAGTTCGTTCCAATATTCAACCATGGGCAGCATCAAAAGAAGAAATAACACACAGTGCTACATTGAGATTTACTTTTCACAGTGAAATAGAAGCTTATACAATGGTTGTACTTGAAAACCCTGAAATTGCTGAAATAACATTTAACAACCAGCCAATTATTAAAGATATATGCGGATACTATGTTGATGAATCCTTTAAAACTATTAAATTGCCAAAACTTAAAATTGGTAAAAATGTTTTAACTGTTGTATATCCGTACGGTTCAAATACATATCTTGAAAGCTGCTATATTATTGGTGATTTTGATGTTGATGTTAAGGGCTGCAATGCTTTAATAAAAGCACCAACAAATAAAATTTCATTTTCAAGTGTTGTTGGTCAGGGAATGCCGTTCTATGGCGGTAATATTATTTATAAAACTGAAATAGAGACTGGCGATTGTAATTTGAAAATTATTGCAAATTATTATCGTGGTGCTGTTGTACGCGTAAAATTTGACAGTAAGGATATCGGAGTTATTGTGTATTCACCTTATGAGTTGAATGTAGAAAATGTAAACAAGGGCAAGCATATTATAGAATTTGAACTATATGGAAACAGATATAATACATTTGCAGCCTTGCATAATGTGGATTGGTCAATATGGAGTACAACAGATCCTAATACATGGCATGTAACGGGCAACAAGTGGAGTTATGAGTATAACTTTAAGGATATGGGCATTATGAAAAGCCCGATAATTGAGGTATATCATAAATAACTTAAAAGAAAATTTTCGGGATATGATAGAGGTTTCAGTTAAAATGGTACATTATTTATACAAAAGAGTACAAGATAAACTACAAAAAACGCTAAAGCTATGAAGCTGCTGAAAAAGTCCTTGATATTGTAATCAAAATGGATTGCCAAAATTATTCCGTACCGTTTGAATATAATAAGCAACTATATAATATCATTAGTATAAGAATTTCATAGATGCTTATGATAATATTAGTAAAATATAAAAATAATATTAAGGATTGGTGATTTTATGAACAAGTATGATTTAGTAGTTATAGGAGGGGGGTTCGCAGGGAGTTGTGCAGCAATAAGTGCTGCTCGAGAAAATCTTTCGGTTTTGCTTATTGAAAAAGCAAATTGCTTGGGTGGGGCAGCTGTTAACTGTCTTGTAAATCCATTCATGCCTAATGCGACAAATATAGAGGAAAACGGCAAATTTAAAAAATTTATTTTAAGCCGAGGGCTTTTTACGGAGATAACAAATGAATTAAAAGAAATGAATGCAACTAAAGGTGAGCCGTCATTTGTTTTTCATGAAGAATATTTAAAATTAGTACTAAATAGAATGGCTATTAGTTCAAATGTTAACCTATTATTTCATTCATACTTGATTGATGTCAGAAAGAATGATGATAGAATTGAATCAATAACAGTTGCAAACAAATCAGGAAAGCAGGAGTTTTTTGCTGATTACTTTATAGATGCTACAGGTGATGCCGATTTAACAGTTTTGTGCGGTTGCCCGTACCGTTTAGGCAGAGAAAACGACCAACTTTGTCAGCCTATGACACTGTGTTTTAGGGTGTCAAATGTTGACATTGATAAATATAAAAAAGCACAGCCTTTAATCAATGATTTATACAATGAAATGAAAAAAAAGGGGAAAATAAAGAATGTTCGTGAAGATGTTTTAATTTTTCATAGTATGGTTGACGGAGTTCTGCATTTTAACTCAACACGTATTGTTAAGCGTAATCCTGTTGATGCTTTCGATAAAACTAAAGCAGAAATTGAAGCACGAGAACAAGTTATAGAATTATTTTCTTTTATGAAAGAAAACATAGATGGGTTTCAAACAGCTAACTTATTAATGACAGCAGCCGAAATAGGTGTGCGTGAAAGCCGTATGATAGATGGTAACTACTTATTAACAGGTGATGACCTTGTTAATTGTACCAAATTTAAAGATTCTATAGCACTAGGCAATTATGATATAGATATACATAATCCGGAAGGTAGTGGAACAAGCCATTATTATTTCCCAAAAGGTCAGTATTATACTATCCCGTTTCGTAGTTTAATACCTAAAGGAATAAACAATCTTCTTGTAGCAGGAAGATGTATTTCTGCAACTCATGAGGCTCAAGCATCTATAAGGATTATGCCTATTGTTGCCTGTATCGGTGAGGCTGCCGGAACTGCCATAGGAGTTGCATTTAAAGATGGGCTAAATGTTAACGAGATAGATGTTAAAAAAGTGCAAGTACGGTTACAAAAACAAGGTGCTATTTTTTAAAATAATATGTGGCGACACTATGTGTTTTTTGTAAAGTAAAAGTGCAACTGTAATACTGCCGTTGTACGGATTGATAATACAAAGAAACTGCTGAAAAATCAACCGAATTTATACAAAAAATTTTATTTTAGCTTAAAAAATCGAGTTCTGCCTGAATATGTCGTTGTGATTTTACACCCAAGCCGCATAAATTTTAAACATTAATCGCTGGAATTTGACAGTCCCGGCGGCGAAACTTAGACAGGATAAAAAAATGTGGGAGCGCACCCAATGTCATTAAGTTAAGGCAAAAGGTGATAAACAACAAAAAGAGTAGAGTATCAAAAAAAGATATCCTGCTCTTTTTTTGTGTAAATTTCAGAAAAATTCTTAAAAAATCAAGATAACAATAATGGATTTCCTAATATGTATGAAAATATGCCGTTAGGGTAGTAAATGAATTTACAATACTCAGGGTAAATGATTATTTCACGATAATGATACCGGTACGGATGTGTATCCGTACCGGCAATACGCTGCAATGATACCACCAGTTTCCACAATGATTCCGGTTAGTGGGCTACAGTTTGTTTTGCATAATATTCACGCATATTCATTGTGCCGGTTTCCGTCCAGATAGCGTTATGTACGATTCTGTCCATGATCGCATCGGCATGAACGCCTCCGCCCAATCTGGCATGCCAGTCATCCTGCCGGTATTGCGTGCAGAAAATGGTGGAAGCGGAATCGTGGCGGCGTTCAATCAGTTCAAAGATAAAATGCTGCTCCTGCTCAGAAATATCCTCAAGGAGCCATTCATCCAGAATCAGAAGTCCGTAAGCGCTGTATTTTCTGAGAAGTTTCGCTATGCCTTTGCTTATTAAAGACGCTTCATCGAGCTCCATCAGCAAGTCTGGGAGCCGGATATAGCGGGTTCTTATCTGTTTCTTGCAAGCCTGCCTTCCGAGCGCGCAGGCGAGAAAAGTTTTACCCGAGCCGGTAAATCCTTGGAAAATAACGTTTGCGTTATTCCCGATAAACTGGCACGTGGATAGCTCCTGCATTGCATCAATGACTGACTGATCCCACGACCTGAGTAATAGATATTGATGACCTCCGCTTTGGGCAGTCGAAATTTTGACATCCGCATCAGACGCTGAATTTTGTTGTTGTATTTCTCCTGATACAGATAATCCACAAGGCGCTGGATTCTGTTATCGAACGAAAGTGCCGCATTGTTTATGTCGCTTTGCTGAAATTCAAGAGCGGCAACGAATTCGCTCAGATTCAACTCACGCAGCTTGCGCTTGGTTTCATCATTCACCATGGCTGCCACCCCCGTAATACGCTGCTCCGCGCACATAACCGCCGGAAGGCTTGTCTTGACCTTCAGATGGATGGGAAAGCTTGTCCTGATTGGCAGATAAAATGGATTTCAGATGATGATACCTCGGCGCTTTTATTCTTGTCAGAACCAGTTCACAGGCCGTTTCCAAACGAGGCTCGGAATAGGTTTTGCAAAGGCGCAAGACGGCCAGCGCAGGATTATAACCCTGTTCCTTTATCTTCACACCGGCAAAAATTCGGTCAATGACTTCCAGCGCATTCTTGCCTATGGCCGAGGCCCATCCGCGAATTCGGACTTCGTCCCATTCGGGCTTGTTAAATTGATCAGGCATATCCTCTGCGTGCGTAGAATAGCGATTAGAAATATAATCAGGGAATCTTGTGTGAGTGGAGATTCGCCCTTCTTGATGCCAGATTTCAAGACCGGAGTCGGAAACTTTGAGATCAACGGCCTTTCCGACATACTGATAAGGACAGGAATAGCGGTTCTTGGCATAGACGACATGGCAGTCCAGATGAACCTTGCGTCCGTAAATCCACTGGGCAATTTCATAAGGAATGTCAGGAAGGGACTGCAAATACTGCTTCTCTTCCTCTTTGAAAATTTCTGACCGGCTGCCATCTCTTTTCTGAAACGGCGCTTTATTAAAATCCGATAATGCTTTCGATACAGCAGTTTTTAACTGCCCGAAAGAATGAAATGTTTCGTTTCGAAGTTTGGCAATAACAGCGGTAGCCACTTTCCCAACGGTTCCTTCCACAGAGGCTTTCTGCTTTGGTTTCCGAACCTGCGCGGGCATAATTGCAGTCATATAGTGGAGCCCGAGCGCTTCATAGTGCTGGTTCAGAATGATGTCACCTTCCTTAGGATGGAGGATAACGCCCGTTTTCAGATTGTCACATACCGTGCGAATCGGGACTCCGCCATAGAACTCATACATTTTGATGTGGCAGAGCAGCCAGGTATCCTGCTTCATATCAAGGCACGGCCGGACGTAGGAATACTGACTGAACGGAAGTGTGGCTACGAAAAGATAGACCGTAATTACCTCTCCAGTATCCCTGTCGACATAAGCCATTTTAGGGCCTGACCAGTCTACCTCCGCAATGACACCCGGTTTATGGAGCAGGTGATTTGTCAACTTATGAGAAGCCGTGAAAGCGCTGTAGCCTTCGCAAAACTTCGTATAACCCTGACTTATGGCATTTTCTTTCGAGCACCGGTCGCAGTACTCCTGCCACAAGGGTTTAAGTGTAACGCCGACTTTCTTAAGCTCCGTATGCATGTAGTCATAGTTCGGCTGGGAATACATTGACTCTGCGGCATGCTTGTCAGGATAAAACATACGGTATACGTCTTCTTCGTCCTTGTCCCGAATATCGCGAAAACTGATTCCCAATTTGTCAGCGATATGAAACACGTCGCTGACAGAATTTTTGGACATACGCCTTGTGTCAGCAATCTGATTCCGTGACATGTGCGCTGCCCGAAGCTCCAATATGAGCTTCACTTTGATTTTCTTGGCCATAGTATAGGCCTCCTTCTGTAAAATTTGGATACAAACGTTCCATATCCATTATACAGAAGAATTTATATTTATGCATAATTATTCTGTGAATAACCATTAAAAATGCTTTCCGGAATCATTCTGTGAACTACCGGATCCCAATTGCGTATCGGTGGTATCCTGCGCGCGTAATAATCAGTAAATGTAGAAACCATATCAATAAGAGGGGAACAACAGTAAAAAATAAATTTATTTTAATTCAATATTGGATTTTATTTAGGTCGGGATTATCCTTAACATAAGACATTTGTATGTGCGGAAGCGCGGTCGATTATTTGACCGCGCTTTTTGTCATTTTTGAGGTTAACGCATGATGAAAGTTAAGATGCCGAAATGGTTTATATATTACGCAAGGTATCCATAGATTCCTTTATTTTATTTAATTAAAAAAATAAAATGGAGGAATAGACGTGAACATAAAATACAAATTTAATGAATCAGGTAGAATAAAAGAAATTGAAGTTGATGTATCGGATAAGGTTGCTTTGGCGCTTGGTGATCTGGTGCGTGAGGAGGAAAAGCTTAATAAAAGGGATCAGCGCCATTTGGACAAAAATCGTATGGATGAACGGTTTGATTACAAGATAAATAAATCACCAGAGGATTTGTTGATATATCAAGAAACCGTTGAGAAACTGAATGAGGCATTGTCCAAGCTGACGGAAACAGAGCAGCGCCGCATTATCGCATACTTTTATAATAGGCTTACATATGATAGAATTGCTAAAAAAGAAAACCATAAATATTCGTCGGTATATGAAAGTGTACAGGGGGCTTTAAAGAAAATGAAGAAATATTTTAATTCTTTTTAAAAAAGAACCCGATAATTTTCATGATTTTTGTCCTTATATATGAGGGGATATTATTTTCACTCGTAATTTAAGGATAGGAGTGGACGATATGCATGTTAAAATCAGTCATTCTTGCATGTGCATTTTTGATAAATATTAGCCAAACAACTAATTTAAACAAAGGTTACTAAGTTTTGGGGAAATAAATTAAACGGAGGAATTAAAATGTCAGATGAATGCTTTGCAAAGCAGGGAAGTAAATGTATTATTACAAGCAATAAGCATTGTCCTAAAAACTGCAGGTTCTATAAGGCCCCTGAAAAATTTAAAGAGGATTTTCTGTATACAAAGGCAAAACTCAAAGAACTTGGCATTCTTGGAGATTGCCAGATCAGGTATGCATTTTTTGCAGAGATGTGCGGAAAAATCAAGGCTTAGTTTACATAAACGGAGGAAAGCCTATGACAAAAAAAGAATTATCACAGTTATATTATCTTAACAGGGAAATTAAGGAACAGCAGCGTAGGCTTGCTGAAGTGGAAACTGTAGCCACTTCCTGTACGGCTACGATTACAGGTCTTCCGAGATCAAACAATATTTCGGACAAGTTGGCCGAGCATGCCATTGAGATTGCGGATTTAAAGGCGTTGTTGGATCTAAACCTGAAAAAATGTTTTTATGAACTAAACAGATTGAACCGTTACATACTGTCAGTTGATGATAGTCAAATGAGGCTTATATTATCTTTAAGGTATATTAATGGACTCAGTTGGCAACAAATCGCTTTCAGCATTGGTGAAACAGATGAAAGCTATCCGAGGCGCAAGCATAATAAATTTTTAAAAGATAGTGAAAAATAAAAAACTTGCCGAAAATGCCGAAAAGAATGTGATATATGGCATTAAAGGAAGTGAATGAGGCAGAAGCCCTGGCAGCAGCTGGGGCTTCCGCTTTTGGAGGAGAAATTGTGCCGATAAAACCAAAGAAACCATGCAGGCATCAGGGATGTCCAGAGCTGACGTTTAATACCTACTGCGAAAAGCATAATAAAATAAATCACCGGCCTTCCGCACATGAACGTGGGTATGACGGCAAATGGTGCAGGCTGAGTAAGTTGTATCTCCAGTCGTATCCGCTATATGTTGAATGCCAAAAAAAAGGTAGGCTGGTAGAAACAACTGTGGTTGATCATGTCGTTCTGCACCGGGGCGACCCGAAGCTGTTTTGGAATGAGAAGAATTGGAGGTCGCTTTGTAAAAAATGTCACGACCGAAAGACCGGAACACAGGACAGCGTACCGGAGTACCGGTATTAATTTGTTATGAAAACTAGGCGTAAAATGCTATAAAAGCGCATGAATACAGGCGGTAGGGGCAATGTTATCTACGCAACTTTTACATCAGAAGACCGCCGCCCCACAAAACACGGAACGTTGCAGACAAGGGGGGGAGGGGGTCACGTTGCAGGGATAAAATCCCGAAAGCCGCATGAATCCTTAAGATACGGGCATTTTTTTAATTTCGTGTACATTTTGAAGTAAGAACACCGGAATCCTCTGATTTCATGCGGGTTTGCGGTGCTTTTGTTTATAAAAAACAGAAAAAAGAAAATGATGAAAAAAACGCATTTTAAGGGCAAAAACCCTTAAAAGGGTGGTCAAAATCAGCTTGGCGGACGATGGATGGAGAAGGGTGGTCAAAATGCCTTGAATGCAAGGAAAACACAGAGGATACGGGTTATTCGGGAGCTTAAAAAGGGTTACAAATCTATCGCTAAACACACCGAACAAATTGAACACAGCGGGACACGGTGCGGTTCTGCTACCGATACCATGAGCTGACTGGCAACGAGCCAAAACAGATGTTCAAAGTTTAGGCACTGAGATTTATCATCATGACAGCATTCTCCAAAGTAAACGGAAACTCTGCAGCGAACAATGCCGATACGCATTCTGGAACTATTTTCTGAGAACAGATAAGAATTTCTTGAAATTATTTTTCTATAACTCGGGAGGATATGCAGGGGCAAAAAACCTTGATTTCTCGCGGTTTTTTAAACTTTTTTTTGAAATTATTTTTCTATAACTCGGGGGAAAATTAAAATAGGATGCAAAAAAAACTTGCATTATATTGGCAAAGTATGATATAATGGTATCAAGAAAATAAAAGCAGAATGAATCAGGATATGCAGGGATACGGGCTTTGCGTGACCGGGTTATGAAAATAACCTGAAAGTCCCATATTCAGGCAGTGCAAACTAACCGCTTCCAGAGATAGTCGGACTTTGCGTGGTGAGAGCCGCAAAGGCTGACTGGATCCGGTATTTTGAACCATTATAGAGAGTGACGAGAGAGTCAAAACAACTGGAACGGCTGGGACTGTTCAAGGAGATTGACTATGTTGCTTTTGCGGGGTATCATGAGAATCAAAGTATAATGAATCAAGATATGCAGGGATATGGGCTTTACGTGACCTGGTTATGAAAATAACCTGAAAGTCCCATATTCAGGCAGAGCAAAATGATTGCTTCCGGAGAGGGCCGGTCTTTGCGTGGTGAGAGCCGCAGGGGGTGGTCGGATGCGG
>Ga0209373_10000941_pt1 | contig 39239 bp, 32 predicted proteins | sample Higcelweek5metaG_FD_187173 | JGI IMG/M metagenome (GOLD analysis project Ga0209373, IMG submission 187173) | Freshwater pond sediment microbial communities from the University of Edinburgh, under environmental carbon perturbations - High... | ecosystem: Environmental > Aquatic > Freshwater >... | reverse complement strand
CAAGCAGTATGTTTTTGCGTTGGAACAATCGATCATTGACACCCTGAAAGAGTTCCACATCAATGCAACGAGACTTGCCGGAGCCACTGGAGTCTGGCTTGAACCGGATACCCCGAAAGTGCGTAAGATTTGTGCCATAGGGGTAAAAGCCAGCCGGTTTGTCACCATGCATGGATTTGCGTTCAACGTGAATACCGACCTGAACTATTTCAGTTACATCAATCCTTGCGGATTTCAGGACAAAGGAGTTACTTCACTTTCCACTGAGCTGAATGAAAAGATGGATATGGTCATGGTCAAACAACTACTTAAGCAAAATATTCTCCGGGTTTTTCTAAATTTATGACTTAACCGATTTCCTGATGGGCAAACAAAACCGAAGAGATTTCATCCGCAAGGGTACTGTTGCCGGAGGTATTGCCTTAACATCACCGATCTGGTTGACAGAAATTTTGGGAATCAATTCCGGGCAACCAATTTCGACTGATCTGCCCCAAAATGGTTGGGTAAAAGTCGGATGTCCTGCACATAACTGTGGTGGCCGATGTTTGCTGAACATTCAGGTGAAAGACGGTGTTATTGCCCGGATAGAAACTGATGACCGCCCTGGTGACACTCCGGCTGATCCGCAGCTCAGAGCTTGTATCCGTGGCAGATCATACCGGCGACGCCAATATCATGCCGACCGGCTCCGGCACCCGTTGGTCAGGACAGGCAAGCGCGGTGAAGGAAAGTTCAGAAGAGCTTCGTGGGATGAAGCATTAGAGCTAATGTCGGCCGAAATTCTCAGAATCCGTAACAAATTTGGGAATCAATCATTATTTATTCCTTATGGAACGGGTAGTTACAGCCAGTTAAACGGCAGATGGCCCGCCGTGAAGCTCATGAATCTGCTGGGTGGTTCACTGGATTATTATAACTCCTATTCCTGGGCATGTATCTCAAAAGCAACCACTACAGTTTACGGCACCGGGATTACCGGTAACCAGCGTCAGGATTGGCTCAATTCGAAATACATTTTGATGTGGGGCTGGAATCCTGCCGAGATGCGCGATGGCACCAATTCCGATTATTTCATTAAAAAAGCCCGTGAGAACGGAGCCCGGGTGGTGTGTATTGACCCCAGGATGACCCTGTCAGCCGTTGCCCTGGCTGATGAATGGATCGCCATCCGGCCAGGTACCGATACCGCCATGATGAGTGCGATGGCATATATCATGGTTAAAGAAAACCTGCTCGATTACGATTTTATCAGAACTCACTGTGTTGGTTTCGATTCAACCCAGATGCCCAAAGGCCTTGAAGAGGAAGAATCCTATATCGACTATATTCTGGGCAATCGTGACGGTCAGCCCAAAACTCCGCAGTGGGCCGCTCCGATAACGGGCGTTCCTTCTGAAACCATTGCGCGCATCGCACGGGAGTTTGCACAAACCAAGCCTGCCATGTTGTATCAGGGCTATGGCATGCAGCGCCGGGCTTATGGGGAACAGCCGGTTCGCGGGGGATGCGTTCTCGCTGCCATCACCGGAAACATAGGTATTCACGGCGGTTGGGCATCTGGCATCGCACTTCAGCCCGATGGTGGCCCTTTCTGGAGCATTTTCCCGACCGGTACAAATCCGGTGAAGGCAAAAATCCCGACATTCCTCTGGACCGAGGCCATAACCCGTGGAACATCCCTTTCATCAAAGGAGGGCCTGACCGGAGTGGAAAAACTGGATTCAAACATCAAATTCATCTGGTCAGTGGCATCTAACATACTCGCCAACCAACATGGGAATGTGAATCGTGCCCAAAATATTCTGGCAGACGAAACTTTGGTAGAATATATCGTTGTTCAGGACCAATTCATGACTCCTTCAGCCCGTTATGCTGATTTAGTGTTGCCGGTTTGCACCCATTTTGAAACCTGGGGATTGGCCGACGGATGGAAATATGGCGAGGAGGTTTTTCTAATGCCTCAGATTCTGAAGCCTGCCTTTGAAACAAAATCCGATTACCGGATTTGTGCTGATCTGGCGGCCCGCATGGGCCTTTCCGATGCTTTTACCGAAGGTCTTGATGAGAAAGGATGGACCCGCAGGTTATGGAATCAGTATCGGGCAACCCGCTTCCCTGATCTTCCAGACTTTGATAAATTTATTGAATCCAACCAGGGTGTTTACAGCCTGCCGGTAATCACTCCGGCAATCTCCATGGAGGATTTCAGAAATGATCCGAAAGCATATCCGCTAAAGACTCCAAGCGGGAAAATTGAGATTTTCTCTGAAACACTTTTCAACCTCCATCAGGACAAAGAAATACCACCAATTCCAAAATACATTCAGGAGTGGGAATCGCCTTTCGGATCTGAAGCCGCTCAGTATCCTCTTCAGGCCATCGGTCCTCATTATATGGCCCGTGTGCATTCCACCCACGATAATAATGACTGGTTGAAAGAAGCTTTCCCGCAACGGGTGTTTATCAACCCTATTGATGCGGAAAACCGCAAGCTCACTAATGGTGATAAGGTTCTCGTTTTTAACGAACGCGGTAAAATCTGTTTGAAGTGCCGGATTACCCCGCGCATCATGCCCGGTGTTGTGGCAATTCCTCAGGGTGCCTGGACCATGCCCGACCACAATGGAACTGACCTGAACGGCAATATCAATGTTCTTTCTTCTGAAAGATGGACCCCGCTGGCATTCGGTAATGCCCAGCATACAATCATGGTTGAAGTTAATAAGTTGATGTCATGAGCACCTTCGGATTTCATTTCGACTCATCGGTTTGTTCAGGATGTAAAACCTGCCAGGTAGCCTGTAAGGATAAGAACAATCTGAGTCAGGGTATGCGGTTCCGTCGGGTATACGAAGTAGCAGGTGCCAAATGGAATAAAAATTCCGAAGGGGCCTGGGAGCATGATATTGTTGCCTATAATCTTTCCATCGGATGCAATCACTGCGAGGAACCGGCTTGTGTAAAGGCTTGTCCTACCAAGGCCATGCACACATTACCGGATGGAATTACGATCATCGATCCTGAAAAATGTGTTGGCTGTCATTACTGTGAATGGGCATGTCCCTATGGCGCCCCCCAATACAATCATAAACCGGGAATTATGCAGAAGTGTGACTTTTGCAGGGATTACCTGTTGGAAGGCAAGCAGCCGGTATGCGTGACGGCGTGCCCGATGCGGGCTCTGGAATTCGGGACGATCAGCCGGTTAACGGAAAAATTCGGTGACAACCGGAGTGTCTATCCCTTACCGGATCCTTTGCTCACGAAACCGTCACTTTTTATCAAGCCACATCCTGATGCTGAAAGGGCAATCGGGATTGGAGCAACCATTATAAACCATGAGGAGGTAAAAAAATGAGCTCAACGGAATGGCCATTGATGGTATTTACCTTAGCCTTGCAATTTTCGGTGGGGATTACGCTGATTTATGATCTTTTTGTTCTTTACCCCATCTACCGGAAAAAGGAAAAGTTGCCACTCAGGTTTCAGATCGTATTGCTGGTGGCCCTTTCGCTGGCATGCATAGGAGTGCTCTTTTCATTGCTGCACCTGGGCAATCCGGTCAATGCATTCAAAACACTCTCTAACCTGAACCACTCATGGTTAAGCAAAGAGATACTCGGAGTAATCATCTATTCCGGATTACTGTTCGTCATCACCTTTTTGCAATTCAAATTTCCGAAGACTGTCAGATCCTATAAATGGCTGCTCGACATCACTTCGATAGCAGGATTGGTTTTAATCTATGTGATGAGTCGCATTTATTGGATACCTTCTGTTCCTGCCTGGAATTCGATTTTCACTCCGTTAGATTTCTTCCTCGCCATCCTGCTCTCAGGAAGTTCTTTTTTACTTTTGTTTCAGGTATTCGGTGGCCCGCTGGCAAGCCAGAAGGGATTAACCATTCTGCTGATAGCAATTGCAGCCATCCAGGTAATTCTCCTGCCGGTTCGCATGACCTGGCTTAGCACGGGAAATGAAGCAGAACGCCTCTGCCTTAGTGTGCTGCTTGAACAACATCTTATAGCTTTTTATCTGCGCCTGGGAATGGAGTTTCTGACAATCGCCTTCGGATTCTGGGCATTATTTTCGATAAGATCAGATACCCTCAAGAGACGCAATCTGTTTATTCCGTCACTGCTGGCATTTTTATCGGCTACCAGTGCCCTGATAATCGACCGCTATCTGTTTTATATCCAGAATATCCCTACCCTTTGATCTTTAAAGGATCTCTCATTTTGTATCCTTTATATCCAAACAAGGCCACAATAAAGAAACAGACCAGCGGAACAACGAATCCGATCTGCATATTGAATTTATCGGCAATTGATCCCATAAACACCGGGCATATAGCACCACCGACAATCGCCATAACCAAATACGAGGAAGCCTGTTTGGTTTGTGAACCTAAACCTTTGATTCCCAAAGCGAATATGGTTGGAAACATAATTGACATGCAGAAATAGGTCATAAACAGTGCGATAAGTGAAACCCATCCCAGATTTGCAATAACCAGCGCCATGGCAATCACATTCACTAAACCATAAACCGCAATTATCCTGTTTGGTTTAATCCATTTCATCATAACACTACCTGAAACCCTGCCAAACCAGAAGAAAACAAATCCTAGTGAGAGTAAATAGGCTGCCTTTTCGGGGGTGAAATTTGGCATCGTTTCAGTTACATAATTGATAAAGAAACTATTAACCCCGGTTTGCCCAGCAACATAGAAAAACTGCGCAACAACGGCGAGCCGGAAATGACGATGTTTCCAGAAAGGCTTTACCACAACTGTGTTATCAATATGTTCAGCCTCATCTTCATTGATTTCAGGTAACCTGGTAAAAATAAACAGTACAGCAACCAGTAGTACAAATGCGCCAACAACCATATACGGCAATGCCATGGATGAGAATTTATTCCCGCCACTGTCTCCGTTATTACCCAATATTAATAAACCACCGATGGTAGGCCCGAGCATCCAGCCCACACCATTAAACGATTGCGACAGATTTATTCTCTGTGCAGCGCTGTGTTTCGGTCCAAGTACCGTTGTATATGGATTTGCGGCTGTTTCAAGGCAAGTCAGGCCGCAGGCAATCACAAAAAGACATAATAAGGTAAAATTGAAAGTCTGAACATAAGTTGCCGGCAAAAACATAAATGCACCCACGGCATATAACAACAACCCCAGGATGATCCCTTTACGATAACCGAACTTCTTCATGAACAAGCCCGCCGGAATGCCCATCAAAAAATATCCACCATATAATGCAGCCTGAATCCATCCCGATTTTGCTTTAGTAATGCCCAGAATATCCTGAAAGTGTTTATTCAGAACATCCAGTAAACTATGAGCAAATCCCCAAAGAAAGAACAAACTGGTTACCAGTATGAAAGGGATAAGGTAGTTTTTACCGTCTACCTTCACTAATGAAGTTTTTTCCGAACTCATGATAGCATCAGGTGTTAATGAAAAATTAATTTAGGCTTACCAAAACTAATATTTCATCCTGATTTTACAACAGCTATCAACAACCATCTTTTTCGTTACGCGTAACGTGTGACGCGTAACGTCTTTTGGTCACTTGTCACTTGTCACTCGTCACTTCTCCTATATCCTCGTCCCCAATATCGCCGGCACATCATCGATGGTCACATCACCAGCCCCGCCTAAAACAGTTGCCCCATGACTGCCCAGCTGTTTAACTACCTTATCAATGGCTTCGGGTCCGATACCGTATTCCGATAATTTTGTTTTCACCCCAAGGCAACGGAAAAACTGTTCGGTATTTTTTATCGTTTCAGCTATTGCAACCTGAGGGTCATGGCTGGTTATTCCCCAGATATGTTCTCCAAACTGCGCCAGCTTTTCCTGCCTTTTCTCCCTCAGATAATACATGACTCCAGGCAACACAATGGCCAGTGATACAGCATGATCCAATCCATATAATGCAGTGAGTTCATGCCCGATGGCATGAGTACTCCAGTCAGAAATGACACCCATAGAAATCGAAGTGTTCAAAGCGTTGGTTGCCGCCCACATGAAGTTGGCCCGATCATCGTAATTCGGTTCCGGATCTGCGTATACCTTTGATCCGGTGTCTTTCAGAACCAGCAGTATACTCTCGGCAAAACGGTCCTGTATTTCGGCATTTGACGGGTAAGTCAGGTACTGTTCCAACACATGAATAAATGCATCTATAACTCCATTCGCAATCTGATTTTTTGGCAATGAATAAGTCACCTCCGGATCAAGCACCGAAAATTCCGGCATCACTTTGGAGGTCCCGAATGACAATTTGTGGTTCACCGAAGCTCTGGTGATAACCGAATTACCGTTCATTTCACTTCCCGTGGCCGGTAAAGTCAAAACAGCGCCTATTGGCAGTGCTTTCTCAACCCGTACCTGTTTACTCAGTATTTCCCAAGGATCATTGCCCTTATAACAAGCAGCTGCGGCAACAAATTTTGCCCCGTCGATCACTGAACCACCGCCAACGGCCAGGATAAATCCGATATTCTTTTCCCGGATAATATCCAATGCCGGCATCAACTGCTCATATACCGGATTTGGCTGGACTCCGGAAAATTCGTAGAATTCAGTATCCTTCAGTGTTTTCAATACCTGATCATATACCCCATTCTTTTTTATACTACCACCGCCATACATGAATAATACTGGGACTCCTGCAGGTAAATATTTATTAATCTTCGAAATAGATCCTTTTCCAAACAGTATCCGTACCGGATTATAAAATTCAAAGTTTTTCATCGCAATTTGTTTTACAGAATAACACAAAATAAACGATTTTGTTGAAATTCTTCTGTTGATTCTTCTGTTTGCAACAGGTTGTCTGATATGCCTGAAGATTAAACAAACTGAGAACTTTATGACGTATAACATGCTGCATACAGGTACTTTCCGGGTGCTTGCTTCATTTTATTACTATTTTTAAGCCAAAATCATCATTTTCGATATGATTAAGAAGTGTATAATAGTGATCTGTTTGGCTTTTATCGGGCTATCAACCAACATGTCAGGGCAGAAATTGAAATCAGAAGTTCAGATCAGTAGTCACCATGCTGAGGCAATACCGAACACGCTCAGCAAAAAAGAGATTAGGGACGGCTGGAAACTTTTATGGGATGGTAAAACTACAGAGGGGTGGCGAGGAGCCGATAAATTGACATTCCCTTCGAAAGGATGGGAAATCATTGACAATTCTCTTTCAGTCGTCGCCGGAACTGGCGCTGAAAGTCAGAATGGCGGTGATATTGTTACAGAAAACAAATATGACAATTTCGAGCTCACTCTTGATTTCAAACTTAGTCAAGGTGCAAACAGTGGCATAAAATATTATGTGGTCGAAGGCTTGAACAACGGTAAAGGTTCCGCTATCGGGCTGGAATTTCAGTTACTGGATGATATGAACCACCCGGATGCAAAAAATGGTGTCGGAGGCAACAGAACCATTGGATCCCTGTATGATCTGATTCCCGCAATTGCTGATAAACCAGTTATTTCACCAGGCGAATGGAACCATGCCAGGATTGTTGCCTGCAACAATCATATCGAGCATTGGCTAAACGGCAAAAAGGTGGTGGAATTTGAACGCAATACCCAGATTTTCCGTGCACTTGTACAAAAAAGCAAATATGCAGGATATCCTGATTTTGGTGAAGCAAAAGAAGGATTGATTCTCTTGCAGGATCACGGCTACCAGGTCAGTTTCCGAAATATAAAAATCCGTAAAATCAAATAGCTAAATAACATTCAATGATGAATCTGAAAAATAAAATCACCACTATTGCGCTGATAATATGCGCATTGTCATGCAAAAAGCAATCTGACCCTGTCATCTCAATAATCCCTCAGCCGCTGAAAATCGAACAATCCAGCGGTGTCTTTAAACTATCGGGGGCAGTCAAAATTGAAGTTACTGATGAATCCGCATTGACTGACCAGGTATCATTTTTAAAAAACAGAATTCAGGCTGCCACAGGATTTTCTCCCGCCATTGTCAATAAAGCCGGAGGCAAGAAAATTAGTCTGAGTATCGAGCAGGGGTTAGAAGGAATGCTCGGCCTCGAAGGGTATTCCCTGACTGTCACGAAAAAGGAAGTGAAAATTCTTGCAACTACTCCTGCCGGGATTTTTTACGGAATTCAAACGTTATTTCAATTATTACCGCCTGAAATCTATTCAGATAATGTTACTGAAGGGATTAATTGGGTCATTCCGGTTGTGAGAATCACTGACAAACCCCGGTTTGCCTGGCGCGGCTATATGCTCGACGTTTCCCGTCATTTCTTTCCTGCATCGTATATCTATCAGGTGATGGACTACATGGCCATGCATAAATTGAATACTTTCCATTTTCATCTGGTGGATGATCAGGGTTGGAGAATTGAAATCAAGAAATACCCGAAACTCACAGAGGTTGGGGCCTGGCGGGTTAACCGCGAGGACCGGCATTGGAATAAACGTGAGCCTCAAAAACCCGGTGAAAAAGCTGATTACGGCGGATTTTACACGCAGGATGAAATCCGGCAGTTTGTTGCCTATGCCGCTAAGCGAAACATCGTGATCGTTCCTGAAATTGAGATGCCGGCACATGCTTCCGCTCCACTGGCCGCGTATCCGGAATATTCGTGTACAGGTGATTCGCTGACCGTTCTGCCTGGCGGAATATGGCCATGCTTGAATTTGTATTGCGCAGGTAAAGAGGAAACATTCACCTTTCTCCAGGATGTATTAGCTGAAGTGATTGATCTGTTCCCATCGAAATACATTCATATTGGCGGAGACGAAGCCGATAAATCACACTGGGTCAAATGCAAAGCTTGCCAAAAAAGAATTAAAGACGAAAAATTAAATGATGAAAAGGAATTGCAGAGCTACTTTATCCAGCGGATCGAAAAATTCGTGAATGCCCGGGGACGCCAGATAATTGGATGGGATGAAATCCTTGAAGGCGGATTGGCTCAGAATGCAGCAGTGATGTCATGGCGTGGAACCGAAGGCGGTATAGCTGCAGCTAAAGCCGGTCATCCCGTTGTTATGACGCCGACGGCTTATTGCTACATCGATTATTATCAGGCTAAACCAGAAACTCAACCCCTGGCCATCGGAGGTTATCTGCCTCTTGAAAAAGTGTACTCGTTTGATCCTGTCCCTGCCGGGTTATCTGAAGAGGAAGCCAAAATGGTGCTGGGCGCACAGGCTAATCTCTGGACCGAGTATATTGCTGATTCCGCACATGCTGATTACATGACTTTCCCCCGGTTGACAGCCATGTCAGAAGTTTGCTGGATCTCTCCCGGAAACAAAAACTTTGAGGATTTCTCAACCCGTCTGGTTCAACAATTTAAACGGTTCGATGTTATGAATATTAAGTATGCCGTAGTAACCAAAGACCAATTGAAATAATCAGTTAAACAACAGAACAACATGAAAAACCTAACCTTCATTTTGACTTTCCTGTTGATCACCTTATCGTCGCAGGCACAGCATGAATATAGTAAAAAATACTATTCCCCAACTGATCCGTTGGTTGTTCAAAAACTCGAGGATTGGCAGGATCTGAAATTTGGGCTTTTAATGCATTGGGGGCCTTACAGTCAATGGGGAGTAGTTGAATCCTGGTCAATCTGTTCTGAAGATGAAGGCTGGTGTAAGCGACCAGAGGAAGACTATACCGGTTATAAAAAGAAGTACGAAGGATTGCAAAACACCTTTAATCCTACGCAGTTTGATCCGTCGAAATGGGCGAAAGCAGCCGCCGGAGCCGGGATGAAATATGTTGTTTTCACCACCAAACATCACGATGGTTTCTGCATGTTCAATACGAAATATACCGATTACAAAATCACCGATCCCAAAACGCCTTTCAGCAAAAACCCCAAGGCAAATATTGCCAAAGAGGTTTTCAATGCATTCAGGGCTGAAGGATTGTGGGCCGGCGCCTATTTCAGTAAGCCCGACTGGCACTGTCCGTATTATTGGTGGCCGAATTTTGCCACGCCTGACCGCAACGTAAATTACAATATTGCCCGTTATCCCAAGCGCTGGGAGGATTTCGTTCAATACACCCATAATCAAATCATGGAACTGATGTCGGATTACGGTAAAATCGATATCCTATGGCTCGATGGCGGATGGGTTGCAAAAGAGTCGAATCAGGATATCCGGATGGATGAACTAGCTGCTAAAGCCCGCAAACTCCAGCCTGGTCTGCTGGTTGTTGATCGTGCCGTGGAAGGTCCAAACCAGAATTACCTGACCCCTGAAAACAAAGTTCCCAAAGAGATGCTTTCATACCCTTGGGAATCCTGTATCATCATGGGAGGCGGATGGTCATACGAGTTTAACGCAAAATATAAATCCGGTCGCGAATTGGTTCACCTGTTGGTCGATATTGTTGCCAAAGGAGGCAATTTGCTTCTTAATATTGCCCCAAGTCCGCAAGGCACCTGGGATGCAGAAGCTTACCAGCGCCTTGAAGATATGGGCAAATGGGTGAAGGTTAATCAGGAAGCCATTTATGGGACCCGAAAAATTGCACCTTTCAACGACGGACCTGTTTATTACACCAAAAAGAAAGATGGCAGCGCCTTGTACATAATCTATTGCCTGAAAGAGGGTGAAAAGATGCCTGCCGAATTCATGGCTGCCGGTATCGAAACCGGCAAAAAGCCTGACGTTGATATTTTAGGATATAAAGGCAAGGTCAGCTATGTGAAAACCGACAAGGGAATCCTTCTAAAAGTCCCGAAAACCATGCAAAAAGAGAGCAATTTGCCCTATGCGCTGGTTTTCAGAGTCAGATAACCGCTTCAACAATGACGAAGTATCGCAAGATATCTAAACAGACCATTGAAGAACTTGAGTTTATTATCAGTAATATTCCCGATCTGATCATACGGATAAACTCGCAAAGCAAGATCACTTTCATCAATGCTGCTTCTGTCATTTTCTTCAATAAAGAACCTGACATGCTGATTGGACAAGATCTGAGCAAACTTTTCCGTGATTCTGGCATGACTCATCTTGAACACGACCTTTTTGCAAAAATATTTAAGACGCGTGAGGCTGAAATTATTGAAGGAGATATCCAGCCTCATTCCGGAACCCTCCGCAGTGTGGAGATCAGAATACTCCCTGAACCTTTGGATATTAGTGAAGAACAACATCTGATCATGCTGATACGGGATGTCACCCTAAGAAAGGAGGCTGAGCGAAAACTGTTTTTGGCCAAACAAAAGGCTGAGGAAAGCGATATGCTGAAATCAGCTTTTCTGGCTAATATGTCGCATGAGATCAGAACCCCGCTAAACGCAATTGTCGGTTTTTCACAGATCATTATGGATGAAGACCTTACCCGTGAAGAACAGGAGCAGTTTTTCGGATACATTCGCCAAAACAGTGATCAACTGCTCAGCCTAGTCAACGACATCATTGATTTATCGAAACTCGAAAGCAATCAGCTCATCATCCGGGAATCGGTGGCCAACCTGAATCAAATCATGGATGAGATGAAGAGCCTGGCTGAAAATGAGAAAAAGAACCGGGAAAAGGAACACCTTCTGGTTTATCTTGACAATGCAGAAATTGAAGAGGTTTCTTTAATCCTGGTCGATCATTTCCGGTTAAAGCAGATTCTGACCAACCTCCTGGTTAATGCAATCAAATTTACGCCAAAAGGATACATACAATTCGGATATCGGTTGAAGGATAATGACACACTCCTCTTCTTTGTCCGGGATACAGGCATTGGAATACCTGAAAACAAAAAAGAGGAGGTGTTTCACTATTTTCATCAGCTTGACAACTCGCTTAACCGGGCCAACACAGGCACCGGGCTTGGGCTTGCCATCTGTAAAAGGCTGCTCGAAATTATGAAAGGGAATATCTGGATCCAGTCAGAACCCTCCAAGGGAACCAGCTTCTTTTTTACTATTCCTTATCAAAAAGCTTAGCCCAGTTTCTTGCCGATCGGTTTTTCCAATCGCCATTATGATATACATAGCTGACAATCAATGGCAAAACAGTAGTTGCCTCAGCGTAAACCATTTGTTCGTATATAGTCTGAACCTTACCCCATGAACTGGCTTCTTTCAAGGTTGATGAGGAGCATGCACCGTCACGTACATCCGCAACAGTGATCTGCACTGCATATTGGTGCATCGGAACATCTTTGCCAAGAACTTCAGCACAAACAACCGTATCCTGAGCAAAATTCTTAGGTACACCGCCACCAATCATGAACAATCCCGATGTGGCTGCTTCCATTTTGATTTTCGTCAGTTCCAGAAAATCCTTTACGCTGTCGATTGACAAATGCTTTTCGGGGTTTTCCCATTGATGCATGGCCAAACCAAAACCGGCACTGCAATCTGAAAAAGCCGGACAGAAAATGGGCACTCCCATTTCGTAGGCTGTTTGTATCAGTGAGTTCTTTTTTACTGAGTTTTTGGTCAGATATTTACCGAGTTCCCAAATAAACTCACGTGATGAATAGGGACGAGGATCCAGACTGTCTGCCACCGTTTTAATGGCTGCATCACAATTCTGGAGTTCCTCTTCATCAATGAATGTATCGTAAATACGGTCGATGTAGTTGTTCCTTAGCTCAGAGTCCAGCAAATCCATACGTCCGCGGTAATGCTTGAACCCGATGGCTTCAAAGAAGTCCATATCGATGATTGATGCCCCAGTAGCTACAATCACGTCAACCATTTTGTTTTTAACCATATCGACATATACCTGCATACATCCGGCAGCGCTGGTACTCCCGGCCAGGGTAAGAATATTCGTGCAATCCTTATCATTAACCATTCTCATCAATATATCCGTTGCGTTTGCCGTATCCCGTGATGAAAACGACATTTTCCGCATGGCATTGATAATCGGGGTAGAATCAAATGAAGTAATGTCAATGTGCTCAATTACTTCCTTTAATAAATCTTTCTTGTTACTCATAATTACTTTGATATAAGGCTGATTAATTGATAAATCAATTTTGATGCTAAAAAGTCTGATGACTTTTCGCCGGCATTCGGACACAATTCGACTACGTCCAATGCAATGATTTCATGATGTTTGATGATATAATCCAGAAAACGATACACTTCATAGTACATCAGTCCGCCTGGCTCCGGTGTTCCGGTCGAAGGCAAAACCGAAGGGTCGAAAACATCCAGGTCGATCGTGATATAAACCGGCCCGTTGATCTTTTTGGATACAGATTTATACCAGTCTGTTTTACCAGCTATCTCATGTGCGTAGAATACACGTCCTGGTTGCAGAAACTGCAGTTCATCGGTACACATCGATCGTATTCCGACCTGCACAATGTCGGCTACCTCAGCGGCACGAGCCATAATGCTGGCATGACTCAGCGGACTCTCTTCGTACTCAGGGCGGAGATCCGTGTGGGCATCAAGCTGCAATACCGTGATCTTTTCAAAATGTGCAGCACAGGCTCTTACCGAACCAATGCTGACCGAATGATTACCACCAACAATTACCGGAAATTTCTGATCAGAAAGGATACCGGCAACGGCCGACCTAACCTCTTCAACCATGATTTCAGGATCTTCTGTCAGCCCAACAGGATTAGCGGTATGAATACCCGCCAGATAAACCTCACTGTTGGTTTGGATATCATAAAGCTCCATGTTGGCAGAAGCCTCCATAATGGCATCCGGACCATGATCTGCTCCGTGCATCCAGGTGCTTGTTGCGTCATAAGGAACCGGAAGGATTACCACCGGTGCCGTTTTATAGTCTGTGTATTTCTCTTCTAAGCCGCCAAATTTCATTATATGCTTTTATCTATTAATAAGTTATAGTATCTCAATTGCTTTTATTCAGAGCACAAAGAAAAGAATTATAAGAACGACATCCATATTGAAAATTGAAATTTTCAAATTGCCGGATCAATATTTTACCGAATTTCTTCCCAACTTGCCATTCAATCAAAACGCTTATTCAGATGGATATCCTGAACAAAATCAAACAGATACAGGCATTGGCAGAAATCGGCATTCATTATTCTCATAATGATTTCGATCTTCAGCGATATCAGGAAATGTCAGATCTTTGCCTCGCTACCCTCTCGCAAATGACGGATATACCTGAAACAGAGCTGAAAGTGAATATGATTGAGCACGATGGATACAAAACTCCAAAAGTCGACGTGAGGGCTGTGGTTTTCAACGAAAATAATGAAATCCTGATGGTCAGGGAAAAAATTGATGGATGCTGGTCACTCCCCGGAGGATGGGCGGATATCGGGTACTCCCCATCAGAAGTTGCGGAAAAAGAATCCCGTGAAGAAGCCGGCGCTGAGGTTAAAGCATCCAGGCTGCTTGGCATTCTTGACAAAAGCCACCAAAATCATCCCGCCGATCTTTATTACATTTATAAAATATTCATGGAGTGTTCATTCATCCGATGGGTAGGTTCAGATAACCTGGAAACAACCGAAATCGGTTTCTTTAATCTGGATAATTTGCCGAATTTATCATTACCAAGAATCTCTGAAGACCAATTAATAAAACTGTTCGATTATCATAGCGGTACAATAACGGAACCCATGTTCGACTAATCTTTTCAGATACAAACCGAGCCTATGAAGAATTGTCTTTCATTTATAATCTTACTGACCGCATTAAATATGCATGTTGGTCTCTGTCAGGTCAATTCCCCAAAAGCTCCCGAATGTACCATCGTTCAATCGGGTTTTGTACTCAACCAGCCTCCATTTCGTCAATGCCATGCCTCAACAATTGTCGGTCTTAATGATGGTTCTGTTATGGCAGCATTCTTTGGCGGATCTTATGAGGGTGCTTCAGATGTTTGCATTTGGACAACAACATTGAGTGAAGAGGGTTGGTCAGTACCTTTAAAAACTGCCGATGGTACAATCAATGATACAATCATTTACCCTTGCTGGAACCCCGTATTATTCAAATCTCATCATGGAGTGATCTATCTCTTTTACAAGGTCGGTAAAAACCCAAGGGAATGGTTTGGCATGATAAAAACATCAGATGATGATGGACTAACCTGGTCAGATCCTTTAAAAATCCCGGATGGATTTCTCGGTCCGGTAAAGAATAAGCCGGTCGAACTGTCAGATGGCCAATTGTTGTGCCCATCGAGCACAGAAACCGTTACGGAATGGAAAATCCGGATGGAGGTTTTTAACCCGACTTTGGGTACCTGGAAAGTCGGAAAAATTGATCAGCACAATGATTTTCAACTCATACAGCCAACTATCCTGAGTTACGGAAAATCGAATTACCGCATTCTCTGCCGCAGCAAAAGCGATTCTGTCATCACCTCTTTTTCATCCGACAATGGTAATTCATGGGGCAGGTTTTCAGCAATTGACCTGCCAAACCCTAACTCAGGGATTGATGGTTTGACACTCCCCGACGGATCTCATTTATTGGTTTATAATCCCCTGATCAGCGGTAAAGATTGGGTCAACGGTCGCAACCAGCTTAACCTTGCCTGGTCGGCCGACGGATTGACCTGGAATGACATCCTGATTCTTGAAAAAGAAGAAGAAGGGGAATTCAGTTATCCAGCAATCATTCAGACTTCTGATAATCTGATCCATATAACTTACACATATAACCGTACGCATATAAAATACCGGCAAATCAGAATGGGATGGAATCAGCAATAGTCTTACGCTGAAATTTCAATTTCTAACTACTACCCCACTTTTCATTATCGTCATATTACTGTTTTGTTGTTTTAAGGGTTATTTTGCGATTGTTTGTAAGCTAATTTATCATTTTGCTTTTCATTTAACGTCGTTTCTCTATTTTTGCCACTCAAATATAACAAACGAATTATGTGTGGTATTGTAGGTGCATTTGAATTAAAGTTCCCGTCACAGGAACTCAGGACGCAGGTTCTTGACATGTCGAAAAAAATTCGCCATCGCGGGCCCGACTGGTCAGGTATTTATTGTGGAGATAAGGCTATACTGGCTCATGAAAGGTTGTCGATTGTTGATCCGGAATCGGGCCGTCAGCCCTTATACAGTGATGACAAGAAGCTGATCCTTGCCGTAAACGGCGAAATATATAATCATCAGGAGATCCGGGCGCGTATGAACGGCACCTATCATTTCACCACACACTCTGATTGCGAGGTAATACTTGCCTTATATAAAGAAAAGGGTAAAGATTTTCTGGAAGATCTGAGTGGAATTTTTGCCTTCGCGTTATACGACGAGGAGAAAGATTGTTACCTGATCGCACGCGACCCTATCGGAATAAATCCTTTATATATGGGATGGGACAAATTCGGTCAGTTTTATGTTGCATCTGAATTGAAATCACTCGAAGGGGTCTGCAATAAAATTGAAGAGTTTCTGCCAGGTCACTATTATTATAGTCCAGAAGGCGAAGTTAAAAAGTGGTACCAGCGGGACTGGATGGAGTACGACGCAGTCAAAAACAATTCAACAGATCTGGATCTTCTCCATGATGCACTGGAGCAGGCTGTGCGCCGTCAACTCATGTCGGATGTACCGTATGGAGTTCTTTTATCGGGTGGACTGGATTCGTCGGTTATCTCTGCAATAGCAGCCAAATTTGCCCGCAAACGGATTGAATCCGGGGATCAGCAGGAAGCCTGGTATCCGCGCTTACACTCATTTGCAGTAGGTTTGACAGGCTCCCCTGACCTGACTGCAGCAAAAAAGGTTGCCGACCATCTCGGCACGGTACATCATGAAATTCATTTTACCATTGAAGAGGGGTTGGATGCCATCAGAGACGTAATCTATCAGATTGAAACCTATGACGTCACATCAGTCAGGGCCTCAACACCTATGTATCTGATGGCCAGGACGATTAAATCCATGGGTATTAAAATGGTTCTTTCGGGTGAGGGAGCGGATGAAATTTTCGGAGGGTACCTCTATTTTCATAAAGCACCGTCCGCCGAAGCCTTTCATAAGGAAACCGTCAGAAAAATATCGAAGCTGCATCTTTATGATTGCCTGAGAGCAAATAAATCTCTGTCAGCCTGGGGTGTTGAAGGAAGGGTTCCCTTTCTCGATAAAGAGTTTCTCGATGTTGCCATGCGGATAAACCCGGATGACAAACTGATCAGAAATGGCCGGATTGAAAAATGGGTAATCCGCAAATCATTCGAATCTTATCTGCCTAAAGAGATTGTATGGCGGCAGAAGGAACAGTTCTCCGACGGGGTTGGTTATAGCTGGATCGATACGCTGAAAAGAGTTGCTTCTGAACGGATCACCGATGAGCAGATGGCATCAGCACCTCACCGTTTTCATGTTAATCCGCCCATGTCAAAAGAAGAATACCTGTATCGTACGATCTTTGAAGAACACTTCCCGTCAGAGCAGGCAGCCGCCTGTGTTCCGTCGGTTCCTTCGATTGCTTGCAGTACCGCCGAAGCGCTCGAATGGGATGCCAGCTTCAAAGGTAATGCCGATCCAAGTGGCCGTGCTGTAAAATCCGTCCATAACAACCAGGCATAGAATTTAGAATCGTTGAATTTGCTGTTCATCTTGCTTTTTTTTATATTTTTAAATAAAAAAAAGTAAGATGAACAGGGTACGGATATTTCTGATCCTCTGTCTTTCCCTATTCTGTTGCATTCAAACCTTCAGTCAATCCCCATCAGCTGAACAGTTGGCGTTGCAGTTTCTATCCCAAAAGCAGTCCCGAACAGGGCAAAAAAACGGCACCGGGTTCGATAAGATTGTAAAACACGGGAGTATCTGGATTTTTGAGAAGAATAATCCGCAAAGCTTTGTTCTGGTAAAAGACTCTGATCCTCCTTATGTGATAGGCTATTCCCTTGACAATCTCTTTTTGCCTCACGACACGCTGGATTCTCCTGTCGCAATGATTCTTGAGAACCTTGAAGCAGCCAGTCACAGATATCTGCCTGATAATCTTCATAAATCAACCTTTATTCCTGTAGAACCAATGATTCAAACCCGTTGGGGGCAGGATGATTTTTTCAATTTCTTTTGTCCGCAGAATGAGTTGGCTGGCAACGGGCATGTTATGGTGGGTTGCGTAGCTGTGGCTATGGGGCAGATTCTGCGTTATTATGGAAAATTCAATAAGTTTTCATTCCAGGTTATGTATGAAAATCCTCAATATGGACCGCTCAATGCAACCATGGGTAACTTTCAATGGGCAAAGATGGAAGATGTGCCCGTCACAATTGATCTGGAGACCAGCAGATTGTTATACGCACTGGGAGTTCTGACCCATATGTCGTACGGCCCGTCTGTATCGACCTCCTCTGATTATATGGCCTACAATGGCTTTAAAAAGCTCAACTACCTGGATGCAAAGATAATGGAGCGTTCTACGACCGATTCCTTAGTGTGGAAAGGGAATTTTTACAGTAACCTTGCTGATTCAAAACCGATCTACGTTATGGGATCAGGACATGCCTTTGTGTGTGATGGCATGGATGCGAACGGCCTGTTGCACCTGAATCTGGGTTGGTACGGTTATGCGGATGGTTATTATTCTACAGATCTGTACACCGATTTTTCAATAAGGGCAGCAATCTGTGACCTTTCACCCTATTCGGGATTATTGCCTCCGGTGAATTTAACCGGGAAAGCCGACGGAGATTATTATCAATTCAGCTGGTCAAGCAACCCCAGGGCACCTGAGCCTCCAACCGCATACAGGGTATATTTAAACGACACCCTGTTTTTCCCAACCACCCAGACCACCATCTCCAGTCAGAACTTTCCACCCGGAAATCATGCAGTTCGGGTTTCATCTGTCTATTCCTCCCAGGAATCACGCTGGATTGGACCAATTTTTATTACAGTGAAGGGTGATAAAATCCAGTTTGAAGATCCTCAATTACAGCAACTAATTGAAGCAGAATACAATAAACAATTCACTCCTCCAACCTCAGGGCTTACCAGCGATCAGGCTCTTCTGATCAAAAGAATCACCATCCCCGACCCGGTTATTTCTCTTAAGGGAATTGAAGCCTGTAAGAATATCCAGTCCTTGATAATCAACGGAACCGGACAGGAGTTGGATTTCAGCCCGGTCAGGAGCCTTGCAAAGTTAAAATCCCTCACTATCAACAACATAAAGCCGCTAAATATTGAATTAGTTGCCAAAAATCATCAATTGTATGAATTGTTTATTGATAATTCTCCCTTACCGAATCTGAGCTGGCTTTCAAATTCAACTGATTTGGTGACCCTTTCGGTTAAAAACGTCAATTTAAGCAGTACCCTTATCTACCTGAACTTTGATCTGCTGGAGAGCCTCACTATTTATGATTGTCAGATTTCCCGAACCGGATTTCTCGGGCCTCAACCACGACTAACCCTACTCAATTTGTCAGAGAATAAGATCAGTGAGATCAACTGGACCGATACACTGTCTTACCTTCGAGAAATAAATCTTGCAGGAAATCAGATTTCAGACGTCGGCTTTCTTGAAAAATCCCCTTCGGTTAAAAACCTTGATCTCAGCCGAAATCAGCTTACTCAATTTGTTTCCGGGTGCTTTTTTAAAGAGCTGACCTCGTTGGACCTTTCCTCGAACCAGATGGATTCGATCTCTTTCGCCGAACCGGTTATATCACTGAGAGATCTCAACCTGCAATCCAACCACTTCAGTAATGTATCAGGATTTAGAAACTACATGCCCAATCTGGTCAATCTGAATCTGGCTAAAAACCAGCTTACCCAACTGTGGAACGGATGTATGCAAAGTTTGAAATCCCTGAATATTTCGGATAATCGGATCACTCATCTGATTAAAATACCTGACCACCCTTCATTGACTCATTTGGAATGCCGGAGCAACCGGATAACAGATGTATATCCCCTGATCTATAAAGAGTTCTATTTTCAGCTAACTCATCTCGATATCACAGGCAACCCGATATCTACTGAAGCCATGGAAAAATATATTCCAAGGATGAACGCTCAGATAGACACGTTACACCTCCCTGAAAAAGCTGAACCAATGAGTCCTGGTTATCCTGTTCCAGCCAGAAATCAGACCCTTTCAGATCAAGCAATTACCCTGTCATGGACAGATTCCGGAATTACGGATCCCGGTTTTTACGAAGTGTGGATGGGTGATACCCCTGACAGCATGACGCTCTTAGAGAATCACCTGAGTCAACCCACATTCACGGTTGATCTGGATTCGGGCCGCAACTATTACTGGCTGGTCAATACCGTTACTCCTGACACCAGTTTTGTTAGCGGAATATTCGATTTCCGAACTTACAAACCGATTGCCCTACCCTATAATGAAACCTTCGAATTCCGTGATTTATCAAGCTACATCTCGGATTTATCAAACGGATGGATTGTACCCCGGAATGATAGTACCGAATTGAGAGACGGCAAGATTATCGACGCTATATGTTATGAGGGGGAACAATCGATGAGCTTATTAACCCGATCGGGCCTTCAACTGCCACTCAAACATCTGGTTCAAAAAACTTTGCGAATCAGGATGTTTATGCATCTTGACGATGATAGCAGAGGATGTGTGGAATTGCTGGATATCAATGGCACCGACCTTCAGCTGTTTTTTAAACCCGGAGGTAGATGCGATATTTACTTCAATCGGCTGTTTTACAACCAGATCAATTTTCCTGCTGACCTGTGGTTTCCTGTTACCTTAACTGCTTATGGAACCAGCGGAAACCTGCAGATTAAAATAGGGAACGACTCCTATAATTTCCCCTGGTTGTTTCCAAATGGAAATGTATGTATCGGTGAATTGGATCTGAGCTGTCTGTCGGGGTCTCTTTATGCTGAGGATGGTTATGATCAGTTTTTAATTGACAATCTGAATATAACCGCACAAAACGTAGTCTCCATTGAGAACACGATCCTTCCCGGCAAATTATCCTTATACCCGAATCCTGCTGACACCTATGTCGATCTTGTTACACCTTTCAGAATTCCATCTGCTGTTCCGGTGGTTTTTGACAGGGCAGGAAAAGCCATCCATGCTCCCTGGAGCCGTTCCGCATCAGACCGGATGAGGATACACACCGGATTGCTGCCTTCGGGGATGTACTTTATTACCTTCCCTGATCATCCTGGTTTGAAACCCGCCCCGTTAATAGTTACACATTAAAATTCCGTGCAAAAGCTAATACCAGCTCCCGTGACCCTGATTATTCCTCTTTGACACACCGTATATAATAATAGTAGTCAGGATCGTCCCACCACACATCGGCACCATCATAATTTTTCTGTAAACTGAAAACAGACAGGCTTTGGTTGCGGAACGCACTGGGACGCACCGTAGTGGAGAGAAATTTGACTGACTTACCCATCCCATGAAAACTCCAGAGAGTATCAGTGATTTCGTTTCTATCATTGCGCTCATAATAGAAGTACCCGGAACCCGTAAACTGTGCATTGAGCCCCAGACTTCCTCCAATAAGGAGCGCATCTCTTCCACCGGTGCGGGGTACCTTTTTGTACAAGATGTCCCAATCCGATTTTAAAGGGATGCGCCAACCTGCAGGACAAATATTTTTACCGGAATTGATATAGGAAATGGTTTTATCAGCATAATAGAGTGAGCCATATAAATCACACATTCCATCATTTTCTCCATAGCAGGTGTGTAACAGGGGCACAAACACTTTTGGATCAAGCCGATAATCAAGATTATCCGACATCCACCATTGATCCCCGATTTTCACCGTTCCATAATACTTATTATCGCGCTTGTCAAGCAGGTATCCGGTTGGGTTTGAATAAGGAGAAACCTGCAGTTCAGTTTTTGTCGTTGCCCTCTCTTCACCTTCATCTTCCGCTTCTAAAGTAACCAGATAAGTACCGGCCTCATTGAACTGATGAAAGATTGTTTTATCATAGGACCAGTCGGTATCCCAGTTTCCATCACTTTCAAAATCCCACCTTATCTTTAATTTTGAAGGAGGAGTGACATCATCCATTGAAGTCCATGCACTGAGATAAAAATTGGTAGCAATGTTTCCATACTCAGTAGGTACCACAATAACAGGGCTCGGTGGCCTGTTTTCTTTGAACAGATAAAATTCCTTAGTTACACTATTGGATAAACCGAATTGGTCAGTAGCAGTGAGCGTAACCCTTTCCATTCCCTCTTTCCAGAACTGATGCGCAAATACCGGATCGGTAAACGGGCCATATTCAACCTCATTTCGGATGCTCCAGGTATACGTAAACACCCGGGATGAGTCATTGGCATGATGCGTGAGAGAACCATCCAATACGATGGTATCTTTAACGGTGGCATTGTTTGGCGACCAATAAAAATCAGGTCTAATCAATGAATCCACCAACGTAACAGAAAGTACTTGTGTCGCTAAACTAAAACGATTGGTTGGATCTGTTACACCAAGTTTAATTCGATAGGTACCAGCCCCTTTATAGGTATGTCTGACAATAGGATCGGAGCCCGAGATAGTATCCCATATTCCGTCACTATTAAAATCCCATTTGAATTGAAGTGCAGAAAAATCATCCTCATCATCGAAAGTAGAGTTGGCATCTAAAATAAAATCCGTCATATAGTGACTTACTGTCGGGCTGATGGTAAAAGCCGCATGTGGAGCCGAATACCCCTGATCAATTTTGACATTTCTGTTCAATAGCAACAATTTTCCGTCTTTTGTTAAAATTTCAACTTTAACATGATGAACTCCTTTGTGATAAAACCGGTAATTGGTCAAGGGCTCCGCCGAAAAAGGAGCATCCCAGACGGAATCACCATCCATGTCCCACCGGGTATAAAACTCCGTCTGATCTTTCGGAAGATTTGGGATATCAACATTAAAATCAAATGATTGTGTCGTTAAGCCACTATCCGGTTTTACAATCATGACCACATCCGGGTTCCATTCTGCTGATTCTTTCCGGCAATCAGGCAGCAAAATCAATACAGATATTAGCAGCATCAAATAAATAATGCCCCGGGTCCAATTTTCATGTTCAGTTAAAAACATAATACCTGCTTTCTATAAGACTGATCGCTGCTGTGCTTGATTTGGCAAATGCATTATAAAAATAAGCATTTTAACGAATATACCCTGTTTCAGTACGGTCTGCGTTCCGGTCATGGGTAGCTCAGGTAGCACTTTAGAACCAGCCTATAGATCTCCTAAAAACGGCCTTCCACAGCCTGAATATCGACTTCTGTCACACCTGATTAGCTCTCTGCATATATCAGGATTTCACCCGGATTTTCTATTTATCTTTGTAGAGATGAGACGATTGGAACGATTGAAGCCTGATAAAGCCTGATATCGATAAACTTGTGAATTAAACGCAGAAATAATTTGAAATTCAGTGCCATGAAAGCAAAAAACCTAACTCTTGCATTACTTGCAACCTTTCTCTTCTTTTCATGCCAAAAAGAGGAGACTATCATCACTAATATTGATGATCCTGAAGGAACTATCAGTAATGACCTCAAATGCGGACATGTACGTACATCGCCCGTAATCAATTTTATAGGGGTTGAATACACGACAAACGACAACTCCGTTTTTCAATACAGTGTTAAATCCGGTGCCAGGCCGGCGCTGAGCCATTGGAACTTAAATATCATGCCAGATTTGACTGGCGGTGGTGTAAACAAAGTTGTCCTTCTCCGTTCTTCTGAATGGTTAACTTGTTACGGACCTGATGGGTCATTAAGAAAACTTGGCGGAGGGTATTGCCGGCTTCCCTGGTTGAAGTTCGACCGCCCTTACTGTGACGGTGAAACCAGAATAGTTTCTTTTACTTTGCAAGGGCATTGGTATGTGGGTGATATAACTTGTATTACTAAAAGCGGTGCCATCTTCATCGTATCGAATATTCCCGGGCCCGTACAGGTTCATGTTGTTGCACCGGCAGCAAACACTATCAGTGTCAGCAATATTACCAATGACGGAGCCGAGGTAAGTGCCAGTGTTTCTGCCGGTACTGCCAGTGATATCACCGAGCGTGGCACCTGCTGGTCAACCGTTTCCAACCCGACCATTGCCGACGCCCACTCTTCAGATGGAACAGGTGCGGGTGAATTCACGAGCATCCTGACTGAGTTAGCCAGAAACACAACTTATTATGTCAGGGCATATGCCACTACCGGGCAAGAGACTGTCTACGGAAATGAAATCAGCTTCACTACAACAAATGTCAGATAATCTGTTCATTCCTACTCCTGGTCAATATTGACAGGATCAGAGTCATGGATTTGGTTATCCGTAAAAAAAGAGGCCCAACCTTTAAAAAGGTTGGGCCTCTTTGCGGAGAAAGAGGGATTCGAACCCCCGGTACCCATAGGGTACAACGGTTTTCGAGACCGTCCCGATCGACCACTCTGGCATTTCTCCGATCGTGACGGCAAAAGTAACAAAATTTCAATATTTTCAGCCCGATTGATCAGGGTTCGCGCTTTTATAACAACTTTGCAGGAGCCATACTTGATAAATATGTTTGCAACGATTTTTTTAAATTTAACTGTACGTTTGAAACGAAGGGGTCCCGACTTTCGTCGGGATGACAAGTCTGCCGTAAATGGGATCGGAAACCTTACAATGAGGCCGTCACTCGTCACTCGTCACTATTCACTCTTCACTCGTCACTCGTCACTATTTCTTCTGCTGATATTACTAACCTCCGCTTCGCTCTCTGCCCAATCCGTGAAAATCGGGCTTCTTAAATATTCAGGCGGCGGCGATTGGTACGTCAACCCCACTTCTCTGCCAAACCTGATCAAATACTGTAACGAAACCCTTCACACGGATATTGATATTAACCCGGTTTCAATTGAGCCTGGAAGCAGGGATCTTTTCTCGGTTCCGTTTATCCACATGACCGGACACGGCAATGTTTTGTTTTCAGCACAAGAGGCGGAGAATATGCGGCAATATCTCATTGCCGGCGGATTTCTGCACATCGATGATAATTACGGAATTGACCAGTTCGCCCGACGTGAAATGAAAAAGGTGTTCCCTGAACTAGATTTTGTGGAATTGCCTGTCTCCCACCCGATATACCAAAAGCCAAACCTTTTTCCTGATGGAATTCCTAAAATTCATGAACACGACAACAAACGCCCTCAGGGATTTGGATTGATTTGGGAAGGAAAACTGGTCTGTTTTTATTCTTATGAAAGCGACCTTGGCGATGGCTGGGAAGATCCTCAGGTTCATAACGATTCAGAGTCCACCAGGCTAAAGGCACTGAAAATGGGCGCCAATCTGATACATTATGTGTTCACAGAAAAATAGCCTTTGCTAAAGACCGCGTAATGTTACAAGATCCCCGCATTCGCGGGGTTGACAAGGCATTAAGTCAACAAATTGATTGACGCGCTAATGCTCACTACCAACTATGGGCTCTTCACGATCGGCCTTATCTTTCGGCTTCCTTCCCGCCTTTTTCAAAGCTTCACTGATAATATATTCAAGTTGCCCGTTTGTGCTGCGGAATTCATCTTCCGCCCATTTTTCCAAAGCATCATACAACTCTGTATTCAGCCGCAGCACAAAGGACTTCTTCTTGTTCATGATCATTTAATTGTGCAATGTCCCGGCGTTTACAATGGGTTGCGCAGATACATCAGAACACAACACAACCATCAGGTTCGAAACCATTGCCGCTTTTCGTTCTTCATCCAAATCGATAATGCCTTTTTCGGAAAGCTGAGTAAGAGCCATTTGTACCATGCCTACTGCACCTTCAACGATTTTCGACCTGGCAGCAACAACGGCCGAGGCCTGCTGACGACGAAGCATGGCTCCGGCAATTTCAGAGGCATAAGCCAGTGAATTAATACGGGCTTCAATAACCCTGATACCTGCAATAGTCAATCTTTCGATAAGCTCCCTGGCCAGTTGCTCATTCACCTCATCGACTCCCGAACGCAAAGTGATTTCAGCCTGCTGATCTTCAAAATTATCATAAGGATAAATACCGGCCAGTTTTCTCAGCGCCGCATCGCTCTGTACTGTTACAAAATGTTCATATTCATCCACATCAAATGCCGCCTTGAAAGTATCCTCCACCTTCCAGACCAGCACTAAGCCGATCATAATCGGATTACCCACACTGTCGTTCACCTTGATGGGTGCTCCATCGAAGTTTCGCGCCCTTAACGACAGCTTCTTTCTGACCACCAATGGATTAAACCAGAAAAAACCATTTTGCTTGATCGTACCCTGGTATTTCCCAAACAAAACCAATACCAGGGCTTCATTTGGGTTAACAACCGCTAAACCCACCATACAGAATAAACTGATGCAAAGCACCGGTATATACAAGTAGGTGTATTGCTGATAAAAAATCATGCCCAATACGGATGCAACCGACAGGACAACCCAGATGGCCAGCATTAAATAGCCATTCTTTCCATGAAATTCCAGTTCGTTTTTCATATTGATATCATTTTGATATCACAAATGTAAAAAGTATTATCCTACTTGCCAAAAAAAATCAAAAAAAAACTGCCTGTATGATTACAGGCAGCTTTCTCGTTGAACTTCTGGTAGTTAATTCTTGTAAATTTCGATCTCATCGAGCAGTTTTGAAGGCATCGAGGTGTAAGACCTTGCAAAACCAAGTATGTTTCTTACTGCGGATTCAGGGGCACGAACTAAAAGATCTGAATCCATCTCTTCAATTTGGCTAAACTCCTGCACAACATGTCCTTCTTCCAAATTTGTTAATTCACTGCTGACGAGAATGTAAAGGGTAGATAAGTTTGTCATAGGCACTGCTACGTTTTTAAATTTTATTTTCTAAATCTAAAACGTGCCATATTGTACAGTAGTATGAACCGCAAAAAAAAATATTACAAAAAAGCCCCGGCATGTACCGGGGCTCTTAAAATCTCATTAACCTTTATATAGTCAGGCTTAATTGCTTGTCTTTCACCATTTTTCGCATATTGATCAATGCATAGCGCATACGTCCAAGTGCCGTATTAATGCTAACCCCGGTTTGGTCAGCAATTTCTTTGAAGCTTAGCCCGCAGTAATGACGCAGATAAACAACCTGCTTCTGATCATCCGGCAGCAGGTCAACCAACATTCTGACATCGCTCATCACCTGGTTCTGTACCAGAGTCTCCTCGATGTTCAATTCAGCCAGTTTCCGGTTGTTAAACAGATCCATATCCCCGGTCTCATTGGGAACAGTATTCAGCAATTTCTGCTTGCGGTAATGATCGATGATCAGGTTATGTGCGATCCGGAGGACCCACGAGAGAAACTTGCCTTTATCGTAATACCGCCCTTTGTTCAGGGACTTGATCACTTTAATAAAGGTATCCTGAAAGATGTCTTCAGCCAGCTGTTGATTTTTTACAATCAACAGGATATATGTATATACCCTGTTTTTATGCCTTTTGATTAGCTCATCAATGCAAGCTGGTTCGCCTGCAATGTACCGTTCAACGAGGGCATAATCTTCAAGATTATGTAAACTCAAAACTACCTCCTTTTTAATAATTAACACAGAAGTAGAATTCCCTCGATAACAGTCCTCCTTTTAGATTTAATAATGTTTCTTAATCAGAACGCAATATTACTAATAATATTTTACAGTATCGATAATTTTTCGTCCTGACAAAAATGATCTAACTTCACACCCCAAAATTTATCAAAAATCATGCCTGAAATAAGCTCTGATCCCAACAATATGATTTTCATCAAAGGGGCTAGGGTTCACAACCTGAAGAATATCAGCCTGTCAATTCCCAGGGATAAACTTATTGTGATCACTGGCCTTTCCGGATCAGGGAAATCATCCCTCGCGTTCGACACCTTATATGCTGAAGGTCAGCGACGTTATGTCGAGAGCCTGTCTTCCTATGCGCGTATGTTTATGGGGCGTCTCGATAAACCCGATGTTGATCTGATCACCGGAATTCCCCCGGCCATTGCGATTGAACAGCGTGTTAATACGCGGAATCCAAGATCCACTATCGGAACTTCTACCGAGATATATGATTATCTGAAGCTGCTGTTTGCACGGATCGGATCGACCTATTCCCCGCTCACCGGTAAAAAGGTCAGGAAACATCATGCACAGGATGTGGTAACGCGTATCATGGCTCAACCCGAAGGGACCAAAGTGATGATCCTGGCTCCCCTGCACAAGCCCAAGGACAGGTCTCTCCGAAACCATTTGGAAATACTTCTGCAGCAAGGATATACCCGTGTTGAGGATGAAGGGGAGATTCGTAAAATCGCAGATATTCTTGATCCTTCCGTTAAGCTCTGTGAATCATGTCACTACGATATTCTGATCGACAGAGTGATGATTGGGGAAGAAGAAGACCTCGAAGCACGGGTCGGAGATTCTGTGGAAACCGCATTTTTCGAGGGCAAGGGCGACTGTAAACTGAAGATTTTGCAAAACGGCGAATACCTGGAGGAAAAATACTCAAACCGTTTTGAGATGGATGGAATTCATTTCGAAGAACCCAGCGTTCATCTTTTCAGCTTCAACAATCCCCTGGGCGCCTGTCCGGATTGCGAAGGCTTCGGAACGACTATCGGTATTGATGAAGATCTGGTGGTTCCTAACACCAATCTTTCTGTTTTTGAAGACGCCATAATTTGCTGGAAAGGCGAGAAAATGTCGAAATGGAAAGAAAAGCTTTTGCAAAATGCAAGTAAATTCGATTTTCCGATCCATCGCCCATATTACCAGCTGACTGAGCAGGAACGTCAGCTCTTATGGACAGGGAACCAGTATTTTCACGGACTAAATGAGTTCTTCAAGCATCTTGAAGAGAAAGCCTATAAAATCCAGTACCGGGTGATGCTCGCCCGATTCAGAGGTAAAACAATATGCCCGTCGTGTCAGGGTTCCCGGTTAAGAAAAGAGGCACATTGGGTACAGGTCGGCAAAAAGCCGATTACCGAATTAGTGAAACTTCCGGTATCCGAGCTCATTATTTTCTTTGATTCCCTGAAACTTGATGAACATCAAAAGCAGATTGCCGGCCGGCTGTTGATGGAAATTCGTAACCGATTGACCTATTTATCGGATGTGGGTTTGGGATATCTTACCCTTAACCGTGCATCCAATACCTTATCCGGCGGCGAGTCGCAGCGTATCAATCTTGCAGGCTCACTCGGCAGCAGCCTGGTGGGTTCACTGTATATCCTGGATGAACCCAGTATCGGTTTGCATTCCCGTGATACCGGCAGACTGATCAAAGTTTTGCAACGTTTACGCGACCTGGGTAACACGGTAATCGTGGTTGAACACGATGAAGAAATAATCAGATCGGCCGATTACATCATAGATATTGGCCCCGGTGCCGGAAGGTACGGCGGAGAGGTAATTTTTCAAGGCACATACGAAGAACTCATGAAATGCAACGAGGGATTGACTGCCAAATACCTGTCGGGAATCGAGAAAATTGCCGTACCTGAAAAAAGAAGACAATGGAACAATTTTATTGAACTGAAGGGAGCGAGTGAAAATAATCTGAAAGGCATTGATGTGCAATTTCCACTTGAAGTGATGACGGTTGTTACCGGGGTCAGCGGTTCAGGAAAATCCACTTTAATCAACAAGACGCTGTTCCTTGCCCTGAATAAACGAATCAACGGAGCCGGTGAGCGAACCGGCAGGTTTGGAACCTTAACGGGCGATTTGCATCGGATTTCGCAGGTAGAGCTAATCGATCAGAATCCGATCGGGAAAAGCTCGAGATCAAATCCGATCACCTACATCAAAGCCTGGGATGATGTCAGAAAACTCATGGCAGAACTTCCCATATCTGAAATGAACGGGTATAAAGCTTCCCATTTCTCGTTTAATGTTGAGGGCGGGCGGTGTGAAGAGTGCCAGGGAGAAGGCGTGATCAAGGTTGAAATGCAATTTATGGCGGATGTTTATCTCACTTGCGAACATTGTCATGGTACCCGCTTTAAAGAAGAGATCCTGGACGTTCGTTATGCCGGCAAAAACGTTCACGATTTACTGGAAATGGCAGTAACAGAGGCTCTTGAGTTTTTTCGTTCACAAAAAGACAGTGCCGCCAAAAAGATTACCCAGAAATTGCAACCACTTGCTGATGTTGGACTTGGATATGTAAAACTCGGACAATCCTCATCCACACTTTCGGGGGGAGAAAGCCAGCGTATCAAACTGGCGTCATTTCTGGCAAAGGGACATGATGTTGGACATACTCTGTTTATATTCGACGAACCGACTACCGGTTTGCATTTCGATGATATTAAAACTTTAATGAGCGCTTTCAACGCTTTGCTTGACCGAGGGCACACGCTGATCATTATCGAACATAACCCGGATGTGATCAAAAATGCAGACTGGATCATCGACCTGGGTCCCGAAGGAGGTTCAGCCGGAGGCAATCTGGTGTATGCAGGAACACCGGAGGACCTGATAAAATGTAAAGAGTCATATACTGCAAAATACTTAATCGATAAACTTTAAAACGATGACATCCGGAAAACCATCCATCACATCGGCAGAGCTGCTCTACCAGCTGAAATCACAAGATCCGGCAGTTGTTTCAAAAACCTTGAAAAAACTGGAAACTGTCGCGAACATAAACGATCTTCCCTCTATTGTTGCAGTGATGGCCAACATTACCGAGGTGAAACTACTTAAGGAATTCACTGATTTCCTTTCCAGAATCAGATCGACAAAAGCACCTGCTCTTATGGCCCGGTTCCTCGCCGACCCCGCCAATGCACAGATTAGAATAGATCTTGTACGTGCCTGCTGGGAGTCAAATCTCGACTACTCCCCTCATTTGCTGTTATTTGCGCGACTTTTTATCGCTGAAGATTTCCTGCTGGCGCTCGAGGCATTCTCTGTTATCGAGAACACTTGTCTGGAAAGGCCCGTCAGTCAAACTGTTCTGATGGAAGTATCGGACTTGATAAAAAACAGCGTCCCAGATCAGCCCGAGACCCGTCAAAAATTGACTATCGAACTGCTCCACGTATTAGAGCCTTTTATTACAAAAGGTTAATCGATGTTTGTATAGTACCGCATAAACTGTACTCTTTCCCAGGTTGCTGGGTCCTCGTAGTTGCGGTAATTCATCTTTCCCCTGAAATCATCGATTGATTGGTATTTTTGTTCTTCCATCCAGGTTTTAATGCCATCAAGGATAGTTTGAAGATATTCAGGTCCTTTTTTATACAAAACTGAACAAACCTGTGCGGTTTTTGCACCAGCCAATAACATCTTTATGGCAGCTTCACTGCTGTGTACACCTGTTGAACCTGAAACATCTATCTTTTTGAATTTATCCGTAACCAGGCTGATCCATCTCAGAGACTGAGCTAAATCTGCCGGAGAACTGAACACCTGAGATGCGGTAATCTTCATCTCTTTCAGATTGATGTCGGGTTGATACAAACGATTAAAGAGAACGACTCCCTGTAAACCTATTGCATAAAACTGATTAATCATGTAGATCAGATTGGTGAAATAGGGGCTCACTTTGACCACCAGCGGAATTGAAGTGGTTTGACGAACCTTTTTCAGAATATCTAAATACTTCTTCTCGATTTTTTCAGGGTTCTCACCTTCAACCGGCAATATGTAAATATTTAATTCAAGTGCATCTGCTCCGGCGTTTTGTATCTGCCTGGCAAAATCGGTCCAATCCTTGTCTGAAGTACAATTGATGCTTGCAATCACAGGTTGCCTGATAAATTTCTTTGATTGCTCAACCAGATCCAGATAGGTTTCAACGGTATGTATTTTCGAATAGCTGCGAATATAATCGGTGGCCTCCGGATAGGCATTGTCATCAATCATCCGGTTCGACTCTGCAGTAATTTGTTCTTCAAACAATGATTTCAGTACGATAGCACCAGGGCCAGATTCAGCAATCCTTCTGACTTTATCAATATCTCCGGTTAGTCCGCAAGCGCTGACAATAATTGGATTATCCAGCTGTAATCCCGCATAAGTAGTTTTCAGATCGACCATTGGAAGTTGTTTTGGGTTTTGGGTTTTGGATATTGGGTTTTGGGTTTTGGGTTTCGTCTCTAAAGATAAGTTCTTGTGCCGAAAATCTTAGTTCCAACACGGATCAGGGTACTCCCCTCCCCGATTGCCAGTATGTAATCGCCTGACATTCCCATTGACAATTCATTAAACAGGGCATTCCCGGGAAAGAAGTTGGCTTTAACTCTTTCGAACAGTGATTTAAGGCCTGAGAACTCAGATTTTATCAGGCTCAGATCATCAGTAAAGGTTGCCATTCCCATTAATCCGCGAATCCGGATTCCTCCGAGGGGATGATCATGCAGACCTGAAAGCATTTCAGTAATTTCCCGCTCATCAAAACCAAATTTTGATTCTTCAGTGGCAATGTGAATCTGAAGCAGACAATCGATCTCCCGATTGCTTCTGATCGCCTGTCGGGATATCTCAGAGAGCAGTTTAAAGCTATCCACTGATTGTATCATGGAGATAAAGGGAGCAATCAATTTAACTTTATTGGTTTGAAGATGACCGATCATGTGCCACTCGATATCAGCTGGCAGAACCGGGCGCTTGGTCAGAATCTCCTGGACCTTGTTTTCTCCGAAAACACGCTGACCGGCCTGATAAGCCTGGAGGATATCTGAAGCAGGATGATTCTTGGATACAGCTACCAACCTTACATCATCCGGAATTTCGGAGAGTACAACAGACAGATTGTGTGCGATGGAGTTCATTATTCAAATCTAAAACTGGCAGCAAAAGCCTGACGGCCATCCGCCTTATTTTTAATATAACCCTTGAAGGTATAATTATCCGGCTGATTTGCCGGCAGTAATATCTGAATTTCATCTAAATATTTGACTTCCGAAATAAAGTTCACATCGACTTCCCTGATTTGACGGGTCAACAGAACTTCGATCGGAATCTCATTCATAACCCATTCAACATACCGGGTATTATTCACATGCCGGTTCATATCCAGCTGACCGTAGAGCGCTGCCATTTCGCTCACCGGATTCAGCTCATCAGTCCAACTTATTTTATCTGGCTTTTCGTCAATAGCATGGTAAAATTGGAGATCACCGGTATCATACTCTTTTCCAATCATTCTCACGGGCCTTCGGCTGGTAAGATCCATCAGCGTCCATGCCGTTGATCCGGCCATCAGGATATTCCGATCAGCATCAAGGATCTGAAAATCACGATAGGCCACAACTCCCTGCATGAGTTTCGGCCAGGTTCTCACGGTTATCCTATCGCCCCAGAGTGGCAGCTTTTCAATGATTAGTTTTGCCCGGATCAGCACCCAGGCGATATTCTTACTGACAAGCTCATCATATCCCCAGCCCCGGAGAGCTGCATCGCGGCCAGCGGCATCGGCAAATACTCCAAAAACTGCAGGAATGCTCAACCTTTTCATCGGATCCAGCAAAAAGGAAAAAACCGGGTAGGTTTCCTCATACACAGGTAAATTTGAATAGCCAGGTTGTTCTTTGATTATCATGATCGCATCAGGTACTGAAAAAGTGCTCAATTTTACTCATTTTTGCCGAGTAAAATGATGAAGAAAGTCTCCTACATACAAGCGCTGATCAGAGAAGGTGAACACCAACAACAGGATTTTAAATTCGGAATCACTGATTCAAGGAAGATTGCCAGATCACTGGTGGCTTTTGCCAATACTGATGGCGGAAGGTTACTGATCGGTGTAAAGGACAATGGAATTATCGCCGGAGTACGGTCGGAAGAAGAGTATTACATGATAGAATCGGCCGCTCAGCTTTACTCTAAACCAGAAATCCGGTTCGAATCAAAAGCATGGAAAGAGGAAGGACGAACGGTGCTTGAAGTATGGGTTCCTCCGAGTCCGTTGCGCCCTCATTATGTGAAGGAAGAGGGCCAGTTGTGGCAAGCCTATGTCCGCTCACACGACGAGAATATTCAGGCTGATGAGGTCATCATCAAGGTTTGGCAAAAACTGAAACAGAAAAGGGGAACCCTCATCCGTTATACCCCCATCGAGGAGGAGCTTTTCAAGCTTTTCCAATCTAAAGATCAGATTACTTTGCGAGACTTTAGAAAAAGCGCCAGGATCACGACAAGTCAGGCGGTTGAGACTCTTGCCAACCTGATCGTTCTCAGGATTATCGAACAAGTGGTTGCTTCGCCTGAATCATTTTTCAGAATAACCCCGGAATAACCAGGAACTCAGGCATGCCTGAGCCTGAAAATATATCCGGTACCCCGCACCGTTTCAATCGAAACAGATTCCTCGGAGATCAGGTATTTCCTCAAGCGACTGACAAACACATCCATGCTCCTGCCCAGAAAATAATCGTTTTCACCCCAAACCTCGGTCAGGATTTCCTCCCTCTTCACCAGCTTATTTTCATGCTGCAGCATATATTTCAGCAACATCCCCTCTTTCATGGTAAGCTTGTGTATACCTTCGGGAGTGTTCAGTTCCAGCTCCTGGAAATTGAAATTGATCCGGCCGATTTTAAACTCGTCAACATCTTGAATACCTGTACGTTTCAATATATTATTAATACGTAAAACCAGCTCATCTACCTCAAATGGTTTAGTGATATAATCGTCGGCGCCAATCTTTAATCCCCTGATACGGTCGTCTTTCAGGCTCTTGGCGGTCAGAAACAAAAATGGGATATCCTGGTTATGCCTGATAATTTTCTCGGCCAGCTCAAATCCATCCATTTTGGGCATCATTACATCAAGAATACAGAGGGTGGGAATAACCTTCAGAAACTGCTCCCAGGCTTCCTCTCCATCTCTGGCCAATGCAACTACAAATCCCTGCATTTCCAGGTATTGCGCCAGGATATTTCCCAAATCCGGATCATCTTCAGCTAACAGTATTCTTATTTTTTCCATGTGCAGGCATATTTATGGTGAATGTACTTCCTTTTCCGATCCGACTGTTAACATCAACCGTTCCGCCATGTGCTTCCACGATCTGTTTAACATAAAACAGCCCCAATCCCAATCCTTTGACTTTATGAATATTCCCTGTTGAAACCCGGTAGAATTTATCAAATATATGTTTTTGTTCTTCCTTGCTTATCCCGATACCGTTATCGGTAACTGAAATAATCAACCGATCCTCACAACTCACTTCAAGAATCACCAGAGGTTCCTGAGCACAATATTTGATTGCATTGATCAGCAGATTATGTAAGGCAACCGTTATCTGGACCTCATCCAGCCAAGCTGTTTTGTTGACAAAGCAATATTTTTCTTCCAATACGCATTTCCGTTCCTGACATTCCCATCTGAATGATTCAGCAATTCCTGTAAAGAAAGGTTCCAGTTCGAGCATCCTCCGATCCAGTGAGAATTGTTTGCGTTCCCACATGCTGATCTCCAGTAAATGGTTGATCTGCTTGGTAAGTTGTCGATTCTGTCTGCGGATTACCGTTACAATTTCCCTCGACTTTTCCCGATCGCTCAATATTGTTTCATTTTCCAATGTTCGGGTAGCCACAGAGATTGTTGAAAGCGGCGTCTTCAACTCGTGTGTCATGTTGTTGATGAAATCGGTTTTCAATTGCGACAACCGCCTCTCTTCCATCAGATTACGAACTGACAACAGAAAAATCAGGCAAACAATCAATACTGCGAGTACTGCAATGATCAGGCTCCCGGTTACTGCTCTGAAAACCTCCGCCTTTTTATTATCAAAATCGACATAATAATCTATTCCGATTTCATAGTTGTCGCCGATAATAGAATAATGGTTAACCGGAATTTGCTTTTTTTTAATACCCAGAGTATCAGGATACGTCCAGGTTGAATCTATTTTACTGTCGTATACTGATACGTCCAGTTCATCCCCCAACAGAACGAGGTGAGTAATACAGAATATAGAATTGAATTCAGATTCAGCTTTCATCTTGTTCAGGTACGCCTGCAAAAATTCGTCGATGCTCTGATTTTCGGTTAAGGTTTTATGGAAAGCCGTCAGTACGCTCTCTTTAAATCCCATGGTATCCGGCTTATTCTCATAATAATAATTCAAAGCGGTTTTAGACTGAATCTCCATCAGATAAAATACTTTGCCCATACCCGGATTTTCTTCTTTCCTGTTTAAAAAATCCAGCCCTTTTTGCAATATCTCCCGGTATCTGTATTCGAATTTTTCAGTTTCAAGATGGTATATGTGGTACACAAAAAATCCCTCAACGGCAATCACAACAAATATTGCCAGGGCAGATAATAATAATATGGACGATTTTTTCTTCATAAATTCTGAATAAAAATAGTTTAAATCTGATTGATTATTAATCTTTAACCCGACATTAACGCTGCATTAACGCTGCAAACTACCATTGCGTTGTACTTTTGAATCGGAAAGAGAATCGATAAATTATACTCCAATGAAAACATTAAAATTAACACCGGTACTTCTCGCGCTGTTTATCTCTTCGCTCATGCCGGCACTTGGGCAGCAGGAAACAGATAAACGAAAGCAGGAAGAAGCAATGAAGAAACATCAGGAACGTGTGACAGTCATCACCAAATCCCAAAAAGATCTGGAAAAAGCCATGGCTGAATCCATTGCAACCCAGGAAAAAGCACTGAATACGAAAAAGGAATTGGGTATTATGGGTGATGAACAATTCCTCCAGCAAGCCGCCGCCCTTCAAGATTACAAAATGAAGTTAGATGAGCTTAAATCCACAGGTGATAATTGGGGGTCTTCAACATATTATGGAATCAGCCCAAAAATGAAGTTTCAGAATGGCGCATTCGAAATGGCAGAACCATATAGTATTTTTTCAGCTGACCGGGAAAATTCATCTTTAAGCATCAGCAAAACGCTGGAAGACGTCACATTCACCACTGATTTCAAATATGATGTTAAGGAGGGCTCTTCGAGGATAAGCTTCTTTGTTACAGGATCACTGAAGGTTGGTGAGCTCAAAATTGTCATGAAAAAACCAGATGAATCGACATTTCAGGAGATTACTATTTCACCACTGGCTGACGTTAACTGGAATCAGCAATTCAAGTGGGACGAAGAAAATGCTGAAGAGTATTTGGGTACCTGGATGATTTCCATTTCTGCTGCCAAAGCCAACGGAACTTACCGGGTACAAATCAATTCGAGATAAGAAATCTGTTTTTGATCAAGCCTCAGGCGCAAGTCTGGGGCTTTTTTTTTTCAATGTTCCGTCATTCCATGCTGAACAGCATCTAATGCATCCGGGTGCATTTTCTTATCTTTGTTCAGCTATTCATCATTCTAACCAACTATCAACTCGATGCAACTTAAACAAACTTTCATGTTGGGGGCAGTATTGTTTGTCGCCGGCTTTGCTAAAGCCCAGGATGATCCTATCCTGAAAGGATTAAACGCCATCACCAAAGAGGCCATTAAGGGACAAATTGAGTTTCTGGCATCGGATTGGACCGAAGGCCGCGAAACTTCAACCAGGGGTGAATTCATGGCCGGTGACTATATCGCTTCCGTATTCCAGATTTATGGCGTTCAACCTGCCGGCGACCTGAATAGCAGGTATAGTATCGATCAGGATCAGATGTATTTATATATGTCGGGCAACAGGCCGAAAATGATACCTCCTGCCCGGTCGTATTTCCAGAACATCCCTTTTGTGGAAACCCTCAAGAGCGAAAGTTCAATGGAACTCATTACCAAAGATGGAGCCAATGAATTGACTTACATTTTCAACAAAGGCAACGACTTTACAATTTATGGATCGGCAGCCGGACTGGAAATCACCTCTCCGATTGTATTCATCGGTTATGGTTTTACCGATGATTCTATCGGATACGATGACTTCAAGGGAATTAATGTTCAGGGCAAGATTGTACTTCGGTTAAACGGGCTACCCGGCATGAATGACTCCTTATCTGCAGCCTATAAAAAGCTGAATCTCAAAGATCATTCAAGGATGTACAAATGGTATGAAGCTAAAGATAAATTACTGGAGGAACATGGAGCAGCCGGAGTGATCGATATACCCTCTTACGGCTTAGGCTCAACACTGGCTAATTATCCATTTCGATATAACACCAAGACCTACGAAGGCGAGAAAAAGCTGCAGCCCAATCCACTCAACATTAGTCTTCCAGTTGACACTTTGAGTACCTCTGTTGCCAGAATATTTATATCCTCAAAAGTAGAGATCGCCATCATGAAAGGTGCCGGCATTGATATTAAAGAATTTGAGACCAATGCAGCCAAACTGAAACCCGGGTCAAAAGAATTAAAAAACAAAATCCTTCATTTAAGGAATGTAGTTACTACACAAACGGTTAGGGGTCGTAATGTTCTAGCCATGATCGAAGGTGAAAACCCGAACGAAGTTATTGTGGTCGGCGCGCATTACGATCATGTGGGTATGTCAAACGGCTATATCTGGAACGGGGCCGATGATAATGCATCGGGAACAGTAGGCGTAATGACGCTGGCCAAAGCTTTCATGGCAACAGGTGTAAAACCAAAGAAAACCATCATTTTTGCCGCCTGGACAGGTGAAGAAAAGGGTCTGCTGGGATCTACCTATTATGTCGATAAGTATAAAAAGAAAGAAAATCTTGTGCTGAACCTGAATTTCGACATGATATCGCGCAGGCCTGAGAAAGATACGGCCGGATTTAAAGCGGGAATGGATTATACGAAGGATTTCCCCATTCTGAAAGATCTGGTTGAAAAGGCAAACACTAATTATGAACTCGGATTGGAGATCGAGTTTAAGCCGGCCAAACAACCTCAGGGCGGCACCGATTTCACCCCTTTCTCATTGGAAAAAGTGCCCATTTATGGTTTTGACGCAGCCTTCACCTCTGATTATCATGGTCCAATGGATCATACCGACAAAGTCAACCTCGACCTGATGCAGAAAATCATCAAGGTAGGTTTTGTCAGCTTATTTGAACTTGCTAATACGGAAGGGAAAATCGAGACCTTAAAGTAATTGAGGTCTTCGGGTGTTGGATACTTTTCAGGTCGCTCTCTCTGATCATTATGCATTTGTTTTTGGACAATTTCCTAATTTTGGAATTTTGTTGATACTCACGATTAGTCGTATCTTGTTGAATTTCTGATCATTCCGATCAATTCACCAAGGTGGCATACTTGTTGACTATCATTGGCATAGAAACAAACGAAAAAAAATAAAATACAACATGAAAACTTCAGTAAAACTCTTCGCTCTCGGAATGATCCTCGCAGGAATCGGTGTTAACGCA
>Ga0209373_10000940_pt1 | contig 39240 bp, 30 predicted proteins | sample Higcelweek5metaG_FD_187173 | JGI IMG/M metagenome (GOLD analysis project Ga0209373, IMG submission 187173) | Freshwater pond sediment microbial communities from the University of Edinburgh, under environmental carbon perturbations - High... | ecosystem: Environmental > Aquatic > Freshwater >... | reverse complement strand
AATGATATGATATGAGTATTATTATACAAAGAAGATATATTTATTCAAGAAGAAAAAGAAAAATCTCTGTGTTTATGCAACATTTAGAGATTCTTCTCGAATAATTGTTTTTATTGGATAATGTGCCTTATCCGAGAACTTAGATAAGGCGCACGCAAGGCGTAAATGGGACGAGGCGCTGCCGGGAAGCCGTGAAATGATCGGTTCCAAGGCAAAAATCGGGCTTGATTATTGCAATGATTTATTCAAGCTTGAAAGAGAATATGAGGAAGGGAAATTATCGCCCGACGAACGGAAAGAAGCGCGCCTCAGGAAAAGCAAGCCTTTGATGGAGGCTTATTTCGCATGGCTAAAAACGGTAAATCCGCTTGGAGGGGCAGGCTTGCAAAAGGCGGTCACCTATTCGTTGAATCAACAGAAAACATTAGAAAACATCTTGCTGGACGGCCATATTGAACTGTCTAACAACCGAGCGGAGAACGCGATCCGCCCATTTATAGTAGGAAGAAAAAATTGGTTATTCGCAAACACCCCAAAAGGCGCGGAAGCCAGTGCCGTGGTTTATAGTATCGTTGAAACGGCAAAAGCAAATGGACTAAATGTTTTTGCCTATCTCACGCATCTGTTCAGCGTTCTGCCGTCAATGATGAGGTCGGGAAAATATGATTTGGACTCGGTATTACCATGGAGCGAGGATATTCCCGATTATTGCAAAAAATAATAATATATGATATTGCCCCGTTGTCAATTATGCAGCGGGGATTTTTGAACCCTTGACACAATACACCAGAATATAAATCGCTTACCACCAATGGAATACCACAGGCGATTAGCAGCGTAAAAAGATACACCCCAAATATGAGGTGTATCACAAATAAATTTTTGTTATTTAGTCTGTCTACTTGACAGGGATGGGATCATTATAAGGCTTTTCCCTGTGTATTAAGCGTGCTATACGCTTATGTCTATGACATCTAATTTTAATACAATTTAGCAATATTGTACTTCTGCTAAATTGTATGAACTGTACCCCGAAAATCGGACACAGAAAAGTTTTAGGACAAAAGTACGGACAGCTAAAAGTATCGTGTTCGGACAGAAAAAGTATCCGAAATTGTGTCTTGCAAAAATCGGCTTTTTCTGCTAAAATGAGAAGGGGGTATCTATATGGCAAACAGGGAATTCACGGCGGAAGAATTAGTAGAAATACGCAATAATCCATTTGTTAAAAGCGCAACACACAGCCAAATCAGGTTTACAACGGAATTTAAAGAGTCGTTTTGGAAACGCGCGCAAGCCGGAGAGCCGCTAAAAGATATAATATCGGCTTTCGGATTGAATCCTGACGTTTTAGGCGAACGCCGCATAAAAGGCATTTATGCCCACCTTAACGAACAAGTAGCGTCAGGATTGGCATTTACAGACGAAAAAAGATCGCGCTGGCCTGAGATCGCTTTAGCAAACAGAACACCCTCCGCTAAGCAACAGGCGGTAAAAATACGCACTTTAGAGCATGAAGTTCTCTACCTCAAGCAAGAGCTGGAATTTATAAAAAAAATTATTTCAGCGGACAAGGAGGCAGAGTTGAAATGCTTATTAAAGCGCAACCGCGTTTAAAATACGAGATCATTAATAAAACGATAAGACAATCGGACAACCTGCTAAATGTTCAGCTTTTATGCGATATCGCAGGCGTTTCAAGAAGCGGGTATTATGACTGGAGGGCAAACAAACAAAACCGTTTGGCTCATGAAGAGACTGACAGGGCGGATTTGGATTTGATTCTATGGGCGTTTAATTACCGAGGTTACAAGAAAGGCGCCAGGGGAATATACATGCGCCTGCTTCGAAAAGGCGTGCGTATGAACCTTAAGAAAATTCGCCGCTTAATGGCAAAATACAAGGTTTTTTGTCCTATCCGTGCCGCCAATCCGTACCGGCGCATGGCTAAGGCATTGAAAACAAGCCATGTTGCACCTAATTTGGTTGCCAGAGAATTCAAAAAGCATGGTGCAAGACGGATTTTACTGACGGACATAACATACATCCGGCGTAAAAAGGGCGAATTTACTTATATTTCTGTAATGATTGATGCATTTACAAAGCAGGTATTGGGTTGGGCTTGTTCTACTTCCTTGGCAGTAGACTTTGTGCTTGAAACCGTTAGAATGCTAATCGAAAAACATGGCTCTGAAATTAATAAAAAAACCATTGTTCATTCCGACCAGGGCTCCCATTATACGAGCTACAAATTCATCGAAATCGTCAATAATTCTAATCTACGGCAGTCAATGTCAAGACGGGGGAATTGCTGGGATAATGCACCGCAGGAAAGCTTTTTCGGGCATATGAAAGAGGACGTAGACTTTGAGGGCAAATCACATGAGGAAATCAAAAGCATAGTCGATGACTGGATGGACTATTATAATAACGACCGCTTTCAATGGGACTTAGCAAAGCTATCTCCCAACGAATACTGGAAATATGTTACAACCGGAGAGTATCCTCATGTTTTGGCTTCGCTGGGAATATGCCCTCGTGACTCCAAGGTTTAACGCAACTGTTTTCCAAGGTGATAAAGGAATCAATGCTGTATAAATAAGACTAGTAAATTGTCCAGCAATCAATTTGCGGATGATTAATAGCAGCTAAGGGGTTAAGCACTGATGCGCTTAACGCCCTTAGAAACATTATATCATGTGCGTGTTGTCAAGGTAGTCGGTAGTATTTTTTCGCTTACACGCGGGGCGAAAAAATCTCCACCGCTCCACCATGACAAGTGAAAGGTACAATAATTGGGCATGTTTGATATTTTTACCGAGGGTTATGCAGATACAACAAGTTGGCGCCATGGACAGGTGGCTCCTATCTGATCGGAAATGAGGTGATGTCAATGTGATACAATTACACAATTAAAATGTGTCCACTCTTTGGGGTACACTTCAGGTTTAATTCCGCTAAATTGTACAAGTTCAATTTTTAAATATTACTTTAATTCTTCAAATTAGAAATTAATTCTACAAAATATAAAGTGTTTTTATTTATTCTCTAATTGATTGTTCCATTAATTATGGGTCCTAATGGATTCATATTAATAAGATTATTCCAAATATACACTTTTATTTTATAGACCTCGCTGCTTTGAACCTTCGCAAATGCATAAAATGCATCATAACTTTCTGAGGAAGTAAATGTTTTAATATCTACCACTAAATCTATCAAAGTATTATCTTTATATACACCTATAATCATTGATGCATTTTGTTCTGCAACTGTGTTATTTTGAAAACTTATACTTACTTGCTTTTGTCCGTCTTTAGTGCTGATGATTGGAGGATGGATTGTGAATATACAATTTTCAGTTACGAGCGGGTATTGGTCAAGATTATCCTGAATACCATCGCTATCATAATCCGGAATAATATTGTTTCCTTCATACAGAGTGAATGAATTGTTATTGTGATTAAATAATCGGGTTACAGTCACCGGTGTGTTAAATAAAATACCCCAAGCAGATGAATTTCTAATCTCCAATATCCCGAAGTTGCCGGAATTATATTCATTATCGAATTCAACCATTTGTTTATTTGCTCCTGATAAAATTATTTTGTGCGTATCCGCAGTCGTAAAGTAGGCTGAATTATCCAACTTCAGAAAATCTCCTTTAACCTCAAGGGTGCCAGCACCCCACTGCTGCGCATCTGACATGCTTTCAAAAATAAAGTTTCCGATTACGAGGATATAGTCATTGGGATTTATCATTATTAGCGCAGCAGAAGATGTGTATTGATACACATCGCTCCCATCCGATAATTTGGACCATTCCTGCATACGATAATCACCGCTGATTGTCAATCTACCTCCGTTGATAATGAGATTTCCTTCATGGACGAAATTTCCTAAAATATTGACTTCACCTTCACCTATATCCATTGACGTGCTATAACCCAATTTAATACCTTTTGCATCAAGATGACCCTTTGAAACGAGCAGACGGCTTCCATTTCCATAGCAATTTACATTCAAATGCCCGTCTACAGTAAGTATGCCGTATGCTATATCAAGAGTATTGATATAAAGCGAGGCATTTCCATATATAGATAGTTTATTGCCATTGAGCCGGATGTATCCCAATTGATTATCGGGAAACCTGGGATCATAGCTATGTAGTTCAAAGTTACCTTCCAGTGTAACATCTTCTGTGATATTCCATTTTAAAACACCTAACCCGTTTTGGATTTCGATAACTCTTTGAGAACTGTTTAATATAGAAAGCTCATTAAATTTAGACAATTCCGGATATTCAAAATATATTATCTGTCTTCCGTTACCCGAAAGAACAACCTTGTGAGTGCCGGAGGCATTGAAATTATCAGTAGCATATAGTTGCGTAAAATTACCTTTTATTTCTAATATACCTGCAGTTAATTCAATTTCAGGAGCCATACTTTGCATTATGAAGTTTCCATGTACTAAGATATAATCACTCTCTCGGTTCATACTTAAAGTGGCATCTTGTGATGGGAAATAATCAACAGTGCCATCACTATTATAGTAAACCTCTTGAAAACGATAATCCCTGCCTACCTCCAAATGACCTCCATTCATCAACAGAAGCCCCCAAGATTGTGTATAATCTTCAAGAACATTCAGGATGCCTTCGTTTAAATCAATCACACCGGCAAACTGCAGACTCAGATTATTTACTGTCATATTTCCTTTTTCTATATAAAGCTTGGAGGCAGGCCCGATTCCTCTGAACTTTAAATCTCCATTGACAATTAGTATGCCGCCATTAAGGTTCATATCTCCGCCGTAGAAATCAATATTCCCGTTTATTATCAACTTTTTTCCGTTTACATTAATGAGCCCATTTGTATAACTTCCAGTTGTATCGCATACATAGCTCCTCATTTGAAAATTGCCTTCTAATGTCGCATCTTCATCAAGAAGCCATTTTTGCACTCGGAGTGCGTTTTGCACTTCTATACTTCTTAGAGAACTGTTTATAATTATGAGTTCATTTAAGGTGGAGTAGTCCGGGTTATCCATGTGTATAATTTGCTTGCCTGTACCTGATAATATCAGCTTATGTGTGCCTGTGGCAATAAAATCTCCATATCCTTCGGATAATTGATAAAAATTCCCTTTTACCTCCAATATTCCGGCAGAAAAATGGTCGGCAGCTTCCATATTTTGCAGAACAAAGTCGCCTCCCACCAGAATATAATCATTACTATTATCCATATTGAGTATAGCATTTTGGGTATAGCTATAAGAAATGTTTCCGGCCGGGTCTCTATATTCACATTGAATGCGGTAATCTTTACCAACTGTAATCCTGCCGCCATTGAGAGTGACTGTAGCGGCGTCATGAATTAAGCTTCCGCTTATATTCAAAGTATGTCCATTTAGCTCCAGATAATTCTTGAAATAAACATTACCGCCGATTGAGATATCACCATTTAAAGTTAGACCTCCTTGAAAAAATAATGCTGTTTCAGCCGGAAATATATACTGCGCTGATGCGCCAAATACGACCGGGTTTGGAAAGATAATCTGCTCTGAGTTCCGTGCACTGACATAATTTAAAAAAGCTGCCGTATTTTCAGATGAGCCAAGCAATATTTTATGTATGGGATTATCAACAAAAATTAATTTAAAATTTGATGTTGTGTGAAAATTATAAGGATTCCCTATGTTTTGTGTAAAATCTCCTTTTACTTCAACTGTTCCGTCAGAAAGATAATTACTATGAGAAGTATTGCTTTGCATGATAAAATTGCCGTTTATCTTTAACAAATCCTGCTGATTTGTCATTTTCAATATTCCACTGCTATCTTCATAACTGATCATTCCGTATGCACCTTCGACAGGAGTTTGTATTCTATAATCACCATTAATAGAAAGAGTTTGATTGTTAATATCCAGTATGCCATTCGAATGAGTAAAATTACCCTCTACAGTAAGCGTGCCATCCATTATAAGGTCGGTAGATAATAACATATCTTTCTTTATGGTTAAGTTATGACCTGCCATATATAAAGGTTCTGACAAATTTAAATCACATTCTAGAATCTGATCATGGGTCATTGCCCAATTGTGAATATTAAGAGGGCTGGTCCACGTGAGATTATCTTCTTCAAGCCATTGAGAAATAGGGTATCCCGAAGTCCTACTATCTAGCACGGTAATGCCATCAATAGAAACAATGATGTAATCGGGTTTCCATCCACCTGTTATGCCGTCGGTACTTTTCTCCAGCATAATTGAGCCAATATCATATAAAGAGAAAAAATTGCTGCCTGTAAAAAGATAATAATTAGCAGTATCATTAGACTCAAAATCATTAAAAATATCCCCGCCCTTGTCTAAGTGCCATCTTTTTAAAGTTAAGCTGTCCTTCCTTCTGATACTGAAAAATACATCATCATCAGTTCCGGCAAGATCTTCATTTGCGGTATGGATAGTGACTACAAGCGTACCGATGGTTCGCCCATCTTTATCTGAGGAATCAAGATTCCATGCGTCAGAAAAATTGGAATAATCGCCTCGGGAAATATCCGAAAAAAGCTCTAGCGCATGAGTCTTTCCTGCATCGAAGGATTCCAGACATTTTTGTCCTGCTTGCGGTGAAATTCCATCTAATTCAGCAACAGCTTCATTATATCCATAATATTTATATGCAATATTTCCTCCGACTTGCACACCTATTTTGTAATAATCACACCAGTCATATATTTCATCAGAGGTAGGCGCATACCCATATATAGTTTGGCAAGTGTCTATATATATTTGGCGTACCCATGAGTCTAAATTTGGAGAAAGCATATCTGAAATAGTATCAAATTCATACTGGCTCTCCAAATAATCTGACCGATTCACCCATAAATACACTTCTGCTAACCGTTCTAACGTTTTATGCATCTCTTTAGTGTTTTCATTTTCCAGATATACACCCCCTGCAAGAGGATTAACATATATACCATGGCATGAAAGGTCGCCGACGATATGAGTAATCCAACCGGCAGCAAAGGCTATGCGCTTCTTTGCTTGTGTTTTTTCGTCTAAAGTTTGCGCAATGTTATATTCTGTCAGCGCTGTCTGCATCATTGTTTTGACAAAAGTACCCACGTATTGATAATGTCCTTTGTCAGCCCATTCATTGATGTCAAAGGCCGCACCCATTTGCCCGAATCCTAAATCCGGCCCTTCCGATCCCCATCGCGCTATGGCTTGATTTGATATAATCGATTCTTTAATGATGTTATTATCAGGTAATTCTTTCACAATCTGATCCAGTAGTACGATGTGGGCAGCTGTTGAATATGCTTGTGCTTTCAGAGGTATTAATAGTAATAGTAGTATAAAGGTCAATAGAGCTGCATGAGATAGGTATCTTTTTAACATTGAGTTCCCTCCCTTAATGATGCCAGTATTATTTGTAGGACCTTGATCCCCTATGAATGCAATTGAAGATAATGACTATTCAAGCAATTGGTCTAAAATAACTAGTGGAATTCCAATGCCTGAAGCTAACCTTTATACGCCTCAAAGCCAGACTTTTGAGGGAAAAGGTCTGTTTATTTGTTTTGAAACAGATAGATTAAGCGGTGTTTGAAAACAAATTATGTCTTCCTCCTTAAGGATAATATTTTTTCTATTTAGATGATCGCATTTTTAATATATCCTGAATCCGTGAAGTAGCCCATACGCCCTATCATCAAAGCTGACTCCTCAAAAATTTTACGTAATAGGGGCATGCTTTCACCGAAATCAGCTATTTTTTCATAGTTTCAGGGTTGCCAATAAAGCCTGTCCACAATTTACTGCAAACAGAGCAAAAACGGTCATTTAGATTTCAGTTTTTCAGGCGAAATTGTCGTATATTTGCTTAAACGCAAACCGCCAAACATTACTTTTGCCAAGGCTCAGTATATCTTTTCTCGCGTGCCTGACTACCTTTGCCGCGATGTTAATTAAATTCTGAATAACGGTTCTCAGCCTCCGCCGCGCTACGCTCTTGCGGCTGCACTTAACGTCCGTTTTCAGACTGGTTTGTCCGATGATCCGTAAAATATTATAGGCCAAAACCGCAAATTCCAGCACCAGCGCGTTGGTTTGAAAATATCCTGACGGCAAACGCTCCAAATCCATATCCGTCTTGATTTCGCTGTGGAATTGTTCGCTTGTTCCATGCGCCTTGTATAGGGAAATGACCGCTTCTTCAGGAATATTCAGCGACGTCCACCACAGATCGGCTTCAATTTCCGGAAGCAGAAGAATCTGCCCTTCCTTTGTTATGGAGCGTTCGGTCACCTGATACACAATTCTTACTTTGCGATCCAATTTCTTAACATACCAGTCCATACTGCCGGTATATACGGTTTTACCTTCCCGCGGTGTATACGTTTTGGCAGCTCCTGCTTTTGCGATGTCAAGCCACGCCTCCGGGGATTCGCGGCGAAGATTTCGTTTTATAATAAAATCACTGGCATTGTCATAACAAACCCGCATATTATCGTTGCAGTCGTTGCCTGAATCCATCCGCACAAGCAGAGGACTTTTTGTTACTTTTTTCGCATACGCCAGCGTGCTCTGTAGAAATATATCCGTACCCTTTTGACAGTGTTCACTTCCTTGACGCAGCTGTGCGTTGATGAGATAACCTTCCTCGCCGAGATAAGCATAAATCGGGGCAAAGCCGTTCACGCCTTTATAGGTGCGGGACACGCCTTCCTTTTTGGTATTGGAATTGTCATGCGGTGAAACATCAATATCAAGAGGAATAAACTCATCATAACAAGGGGCAGGAACAACACCGCAGCCTGTCAGTAATGCAGTATTTTCCTCAAGAATAATCTCGCGCCATGCGCCTTTGACGCTGTCCATTCGCTGGCGGAGAGTGCCTTCCGATGGAAGCCGGGACACACCAAGGGCATAGCGGTAGAATTTCTTATCCTCGTGCATTTCCCGAATAGATTCAAAAGCGCTTTTTCCCTGACATAGCAAGCCGATATAAGAATGTGCCACATCGCCGTTTTTAATGATGGGGCTGGCATTCTCCTTCAAAAGTGTGTTGTTCAGGCGTTTGTATAAATCCGTCTTTTTCAGCAGCAGACCTGCCAACGCAAGCCCGGTTGGCGTAATTAAACGTTCCTTGCCGAATACAATTTCAAATTTCATTCTCCGCACCCTTTTGGTGAATATTTTTATGCTTCATAAACTACTTCTATTATAACATAAAATCAGGGGATTTGCGAGAGGAAATTTGTATTTTGTTCACGGTTTCAGGTATATTGTTTTTTGACACTTTTTACATACATAATGCTCATCATTTTTCAAGACATAATTTTTAATTTCATAAAGTTGTGCAACTATATCTGCCTTGTCCTTGATACATTCATCAATATAAATGATATGTGTATTATTAGCAATGTCAAAAATTACTCTTCCACGTGGAAAATCAAAATATTCAATATAAATATTTTTGAATTTCTCATCAAAAAGCTCACTATGTCCTTTTGCAGCGTTTATAAAGTTACCATTTTTTTCGGCATTTTCTTCATTTACTTTATGGTATAAAAAATCATTATACTTCAAAGTTTTACTGTTGATGTAAAAGAAAGGTCCTACCATTAAACATCCCTCACTTCAGTATTATTCTATCACTAAAATTATCACTAAACCACTTAGCATTTGGGGATTAATTGTCACCCTCAGTTTTTTCTCCTTTAACAGCAGTAACAATTTGTGTTTTGTCATCCCATACTATATCTGATTCTAAAGTTTCGAATAACTTGCACATGACTTTATTCCAATACCTATTTTGTCAATAGTTACCCCGTAATCTTATATGCTAAATTCTTTACCATCTTCTTTCAGAACAATATTCTCTGAAATGCCAATAAACGAATCCGGCGTCATTGTGTGTATAGGTATTATCTGTTTCGGCTCCAGCTCTGTAATTACCCTGCGAATATCGGAGATGGTGGCGTGACCGCTGGTGTGCAACACATCTGCCGTAAAACCTACTCTATTCAAATAATTCTCAAACTCCTTTTGATATTCGCTATCACGGTATCCGCTCCATAGTGAATACACAAACAGTCCGTTTTGAAGACCGACAATTTCAATGTCCCTTCTCATTGAAGGCCGGGAAGCCATAACGATATTGTTCTGTTCCTCTTTTAGTTTATCTTTTGATATGTAGAAAGGCGAAAAACGTTTGGCGTACTCCTCGCCAATATCATTGAAAATCTTTTGCGTAAGCCGATAGGGGTAGAATACCTTGATATTCGGATAATCCCTGGATGGATAAGGAAGATGGTTATTGCCAAGCTGCCTTAGTTCGTACAGGACGTTAGCGGTGTATACATCAACAACAAATATCCTATCAAGTCTAGATGCCGCTCTGTAAAAGCTGACAAGGCGATCTATATTCTGGCTTGATGACTGAAATAAAACTGGTCCTCTGAAGTCTTCAATTTTTTTGACAAGTCGTTCTTCAAGCTCCTGCTCTGTCATAACTTCTTCATCCTGCCGTCCGAACATAGTTCCTTCAATCAAAAGCGCGTCAGCGCCTTTCTTGGCTTTGTCAATAAATCGATTAAGGCAGACAGCCTTCCGTCCATGTCCTCGAAAGTCGCCTGTATAAATGACGGTTTTTTCATTATCCGAAATCTCAAATGCCGCTGCATCAAATGCCGAGTGATCCATCAAGAAAGGCATGATTTTAAAGCCGCCAATTTGAAACGGTTCGTACATGGTAAATTTACGAGACCCAGCGGGAGCTTGAGCAGACTTAATGAAAAGTGCTGATATCTCTATGATTTTCCGAGTGCCCTTTGATAAGTATAAAGGAATAGTGGGATTGATGTACCGCAGTAAGCCGTAATGGTCTATATGGGCATGGGAAATAATAACCGCATCAAATGCTGGCGTATCCCATCTATATAGCCCTTTGATATCCGGCAGCACCCCAAGCTCTAATAGCTTATCATAAGAATATGAAGATACCTCGTCCTCAATAGGCTGATTATTCAAAAATAGCGGATAGCCAGCGTCAATTAATATCCTGCTATCGCCCGACTTAAGCTCAACGAGAGTGCCGCCAATCTCTTTTGTCCCCCTATAAATCGATATTTGCATTTTCAAGCTCCTTCTTTGAATAGCTATATGTTGCCCTGTCAAAGCCTATATTTAAATTCTCTAAACCGTCGCGGACAAAGCTTTCCACATCCTCGGTAAACAATGGATGATATTTCTCCGCGAGAACATGAGATATCAAACGGTTGAATTTCTTACCATCGTTTCTGATTGCTATCGCATCGCTCATATCTGGTGCCGTTCCATATTTTCCGAATGAAAAGAGTGTTTCCTTCGCAATGCAGGTGTCGTAAATAAGTGAAGTGTAAAAGAGCGTTTCTCCAATTACTCCAAGCCCCTTATTGTTACCGCATTTTAGTTCAATCAAATGGAGTGTCTGTCCGTCTTTGTCAATGCCCCACATATCAATAGCACTTGCGCCTCTAGAAAACACAGCGTTATCTCTTGTAATTTCCTTAATAAACACTCCTGTCGGCAGTTGATTGAATAGCTTATTCTCATCTATATTCCAGCGCTTGGAGAGCAGCTCTTTACCCTCATGAAATACAAACCAAGACTCAATTTGCCGTTCCATTTTTGTAGTTTCAATAACATCTTCTCTTTCCCGCAGGGAGTGATTAAGCACAAAAGTATTTGATTTAATCCATTGTACAAAGTCAAAGATGGTATCCCTCTTGCTCTCGTTTATGAAAAACCATGTCGGAAAAATTCTTGACATGCTGTAAAGCCTGTATAGAAAGCGGTTGTAGTGACAAGCCTCGGGACGACCATATTTATACATCAAATCTTCTCGTGCCTCAAAATCAAGCACTACATACTCTATCTCATCAGTTAGCCAATACTTCAATATGAGAAGCCAACCCTCAAAGGCAGCGCTGTCGTTTTGCATATCCTGAGCAGCGTTTTTTATGTATACCTTCAGAACTCGATTCTTAACAGAGAATTCGATATCTCTAGGCAAATCAGCTCTCGATACCCTGCTGTACTCCTTCAGCCGTCTAATTATTTCATTTTTTTCTATAATAACGGAATGCTGGTCATCAGTGCTTAACAGGTGAGTGGCATATCCGCTGAAAATGTCACCGACATCATAATGTTCTCCATCAAATACGGTCAGGATATCTTTGTATGCCTTTATTGCATTTGAGGCAAGCTCCAGCTGGTGAAGCGCATCAGCCTTGTCATGATTACTTATTGCTTTTTTTGCGGTATCAATAATATTAATCAGGTCGTGCGCCCATATAGCGTATCTGGAATGGAGCAGGTCTCCACAGGCTTCGTCCTTAACTGCTCTCTCCAATCTGCGCAATACCATTTCCTCAGAGCCGCCTTCTTTGAAAATACCGTTTTCAAAACCGGCACTCAGCCTATTTTCATAAAATGCCAGTATTTTGTTTATGTACTCAAAATAGCAATCTTCCATAACATCATCACCTCACATTTTTAAATTACATATCACGCACAGCACTTGCGGCACTGCTTATGCTCATCATGGGATAGTTAACACTTAAAAAGTTGACAGAAAATGTACATACCATCCATCTCTACCTTTTCACCATCTCCAATAAATTTTATTCTTCGAGTTCAAATTCTTCTTTTATATTATTATATTGTAAATCATAGTTCTTGAGAATCCGTCCACATTTCGCATTGGCTTATAACGATTGTTACGACATCTTCCATACCTTCCGGCGGATACTTATATTTTTTTATCAAATAATATAGCATTTTATTACAAATTAACTTTTACGACCACGCTTTTTAAAGTTGGCGTCAATTTCTTTATTACAATCTTCCGGCATTGCACATTTTCTAAAAGAGACCATTGCTTCGCTTACAGCTGCGTTTTTGTTTGTTACATACAATCTTCTAAAATCAATGACCTTGCCCAGTCGGTGGCATCTTGTGATTCCTTCAAGACCAGTTCTTGCCAAATTCCTTGATAATAAAGTCCGCCATTTTTTGCTGAATTCTTTTTGCCACCACAAATATTATTAGGCATATAGACATCCTTACAGTTCCATGTGCCTGTTGGTTTGCCTTTCATGGTTAAAACTCGATTCTCGGTATAATTAAATGTTCCATAGCCTTTCTTGTCCTCCATAAACGAAAGGCTTTCGGTTGGCAGATACAAGGCATTACTGATATTTAGAGTTGATAATTGCGTTGATTCCACAAGTGACTCCTGTGTCATATTGGCTTGTATTCTTGTTTCTTTAATTTGCTTCCGTATTAGAGAATTTTTTATAATTAAACAATTCAGGCATACACAAGTCTATTCTTGTAAATTTTCCATCTTCTCTAAATGTAGGGTAAACAATTATTTGATTAATTTTATCCTTGCATTTCTGTATTAAAAGTAAGCAAGGTTTCCCTTCATCATACCATAACCCCAATCCACCTTTCTTTTCTTCACCATTTATATTTAAGTTAATATTTTCATTTATTCTAACATTTCCGATAAGCTTTACTAGTTTATATTGAATCTCTGTCATGGAGTTTTTTAAAGTATGTGCTTTACCTTCTAAATAATCAACAATGGACTCCTTTCCAATAAGAGGTGTTGTAACCCATTGTGATACCCAAACACATTCGCTGGCAATCCAATGATAAACCTGTTTGAAATCAGAAAGTACGTATCCATTTCCAAGTTTTATCAAGCTGCTGCATTTATAACAAGTACCAAGATTAATATGGTCAATTCCGCCATAACCTTCAAATTTATCATCCGTCTCAACATCACCACATATTTCACATTTAATCCATCGCTTTCCCAAAGAATCGCGAGCCTGTGTTTCTTGTTGTTCCATATGTGACAATATTTCTTGTCTACGTTGTTCATATGAAATATTTATTTGTGAAACATTGGTAAATATTTGTTTTGGCGAATTGTTGGCATCTAATGTTTTAGACGATTGATTCTGATTTTTCCTAATAAACTCTTGTCGTTCTCGATATAGCCTGTATTTCCCTTTTTCTTGCTGGTTAATTTTTTCCATTTGCTTACGACTTTCTTCTTCAAGCTGCGCTCTTTTTTTATCAAAAGCCTTGTGCTTTCTATTAAGCCAATTCTGAAACCTGTCGCTAAACCCATTTAATGACAGTTCGCCGCCCTCAAAGGTCAGCTCATTTAAATAAGCAAACTCCACATATGTATCCTGATAATTTTCGGATTTTAGTATTCTACCGTTATACTTGTATATATTTGGGTCAACTTTGTATTGTGCCACTTCTGAACCGTCCCAGCTTACTACAAGTAAATCTTTGTTATTCGATTCATTTAAAAGATAACGTTTCAAAAAATAGGTCTGTTCTTCACGCACGGTTGACTCTGTATTGCCAAGAACAATCCACTTAACTGCTATTTCTTTATTATGATATTCTTCAGTTAGCTTGTCAATCCGATTTGCAGATATTCGGTGCGTTCCGATTTCTACTGCTACCTTTTTCCCATCTACCATATTGAAAAAAAGATGCGTATAATGATGATCAAGGACTTTTACTTCAGGTTGAACTTGATACCCCATACTTTTGAAATGTTCATATATGATTTTTCTAATAGATCGCATGATCTGTGAATTTTCCTTGTCAAATACAGCATAATCGCAATGTTCGTTATTTAGATGTGCAAAAAATGCATCTTTTTTTTCACCATGACAATAACGAAGGTTCGGATGTTGGCAATCAGGATCTGGACAACGCAACTCTTTACGCCCGCTTGCCTTGCGAACTTCTTTTTCAAGCTGATAGTTTTTTGCGATTTCTGTAGCAATAAGTAGTTGTTCGTTCCAAAGTCCGTTTTCCATGCATAACCTCCTTTAATCATCCCACCCTCTGTTTTCAGATCACAACTCATCTAAACCGCCGTCAAAGAGAGGGAGAGAGGGGTTGTTGTTATTTCAATGCTTTTGCTACCGCCTTCTGAACTTGGTTAATTACCGTCTTAAAATCTTTACCTTTGAGCTTGTCCGCATTCGTTTCTATATAAGCGATCCCAGCTCCTATAATTGGATTGTTTTTAATTTTATCAACAATAAAGTTTACTATATCATCAATTTTGGTGGGATCAAGATCTCCTCTGTAAATGCTTTCTGATACAGCAATAACAGCTTCGCCCAAAGCACCTACGAATAGTCCGGCAACCACCGCGTTGATTACAGAAGCAGCTATGTTAGGAACCGTTTTCAGCTGTGCAAGTCCAGCTTTTGCTACATTTGTTATTAAAGCGGATCCTACTATCGCCGATACAAGATCACTTGAGAATTCAACGCCATAAATTTTGAATATACCTTTTGTCATCCCGGTTTCTAACGGAACAAGGAGTAAAGAATCGGCAAAGGAGAGCGGAATGGCGCCTACTACAACCGCTGATGCAGTGGCTCCGGCTACCATGACATTTGCAGTAAAACGCTTTTGTTCTAGGACCATTCTGTCCCGATTTTCTTTGTTAATTTGCTTTGCATAATCAGCACATTCTAATGTCGCATTACACAATTCATCAATGCCCTTTGGCTGAACAATCACATCATCATTCACCGGATATGGTTTAGCAACGACAGGAATGATTTTTTGTAAATTGACCGATTTGTTTTTTGCAAATGCTTGCACTACAGCTTCAATATTTCCCTCTTCTTCAACCTGCGAAAATGACTTCGTAATTACCGCAAAAACAGGGACATTTTTCCACCTTTTAATCGCCTTATTCATCATTTCCACATTGTGCGAGAACACCCGTCTGGCCGTTCCCTCGACGCAATACCAAACAGCGTCAATTCCTTTTTCACTACTGTCATTGTCGCTTTGGTCGATTTGCTTTTTTGTGTACTTTTTAACCTGCCGAATAGTTTTTATCTGCTCTATAAAGCTATAATCAAAACCCTTCGTGTCAATGCAACGAATCGGCCAGATTGAAGATTCTGAAACCTCTATCTTTAACGTGTCGCCTTCACCTGGCCGAGTATTCTTTTTTACGCCAGCAATCGCCTCAATTAGGGTGCTTTTTCCCGCTCCAGAATTACCAATTACCAATATGTTCATTTTTGTTTCTTCCATAAGAAAATACCCCTTCTCTCTTTATGTGATATTGATCTACTTTAGCTTTGTATGCAGCTTCATGTCCATTATGGATACCAACAATTTCGCATAATACCACTATAGCAATAAGTCTTTTATTTCAAACAACTGTTTTTTTATATTCTCAAAATCAGAATCTAAATTTAGGGTTTTAACATAGATTGCGTTTCCACTTATAGACGCACACTCATCAAGTTCATATTGCACGGTTGGATATAGTAGCATTCCGCTTTTTTCGCCTTCAAAAGTACTGTTTTTTACATAAGAAAAAATTTGATACAGATTTCCTGATATGAAAGTTTCGTGGTCAAAATTTGTTTGCAATGCATCTGGATAGAATTTCGTATCAATAATTAACTGCTTTGTGCCACTCAAATTATAAAGCGAAATATCCGTCTTCATTTTTGGTAGCAAACTCAATTTTTCTCCTTCATCAAGCATCCAGTCAATATATTCTGCTTTTGCCATAACTTCATTACTACATTCTATATTGTAAAAATTAAGCACAAATTTTTCATATAAATTTGCCATTTGTTTATCTTCGATAAATGTAGCAAATTTAAAATTACCGCTCTGTTCATTTATAATGAGTCCCTTAAAAATCAAATAACACACATCTAAAATAATTTTATAACTGGCATTATTTTTGTTAAAACTAAAACTCTCCCATGCCACATTCTTTAAACAAATGTCATCTATGTTACCGAAAAATAGCGTCAGCTTTTTAACATCTTTTTTAAGGGAAGCATCCAAACGTTCACACTTTAATAAGCAGTATAGAGTCGCTTTAATAACCTTATTCATTAAACAATTATAGCTAAAATCATCATATTCACAAACTAGCCTTTTTTTAATGAATGTTTGTAATTTAATGCTGTTTGATATATTTATTTTCCCCTTTACAGACGAGATTTCATCAGTTTCATCTATGTATTCTCTATGCAGTCCTCGTTTGATTTGACTGTTTATACCCGTTACTAAAACACGGGTTAAAAGGTCATAAATGTTATGAAAGTCCTCGTTTTCAAGGTTTTCATAATCTTTATGTTTCAAGGCATTAAAGGCATAGCAAAGCATCCAATAAATATTTTTAATCGGAATCATTTGGTAACAGCTCCTTTTTGTGAGCTTTATATTTTTCTTCATTATCAAACCAATATTCCTCTAAAAGTGGTAATATTTCATATCTCAGTATTCTTTCATACCACTCAATTGTATGATTATCACAATTACAAAAATAACTATGCCCAATTCTATATCCTGCTCCTAAATCGTCTTTGATGGCCTGATTTAATTTTGTCATTTGTGATAAAATTGTTTTGCCAAGTTCAATATCGTTACGTGTAATATCTGCTATAAATTTATCATTATCAAATGCTGGGTCAATTGTTATAAAACTAAACCTTCTTCTTAGGGCATAATCAAGCATGGCAAGGCTGCGATCAGCAGTATTCATAAGTCCTATAATATGGATATTTTCAGGCACATAAAAATTTCTGCTACCGTATGTTGTGGTCATTTTATATTTTTCATTTCGCTTATCATTTTCGATTAAGAGCATTAACTCTCCAAAAATTTTAGAAAGATTTCCCCTGTTTATTTCGTCAATAATAAAGAAGTATTTATTTTCGGGGTCATTTTTTGCTTTTCCAACAAATTCTTTAAAAACCCCCTCTTTTAATTCAAAGCCGCCCTCTGCCGTTGGACGATATCCCTCGATAAAATCCTCATACGAATAACTTTGGTGAAATTGTATCATACAAACTCTACTTGTATCGCAGACACCCATAATAGAGTATACCAATTTCTGTGCAAGATAGCTTTTGCCAACACCAGGTGCACCTTGCAGTATAATGTTTTTCTTTTCAAGCAATAATGTTTTTAGTAGTTCATATTTTTGTGGTTTCATGTATATGTCATTAAGGAAATCTGCTTCTGTGTATTTGTCAGCAGTTGCTTGATTACGTAATCCCCATATTCTCGTTTCTTTATCCCAAGTGAATAGATCTTCTTTACCTTGATATTTAGGACTATCGCTACACTTATATTGCATATAAGCGTTTACGATATTTCTCCAAGAATTTGTTGTATGTATATTAGGAAGTATATCTTTTTTTTCAATTTCATCACAAATATCTTTCAACATTGCTTTTCCGTCTAACGATTTCAAAGCTGATATTATTTCAGAATAATAATCATTTACATCATTCGGATTTTCTTTAGATCCAAATATTGCGTCTATATCTTGTTTCTTTGTAACCATATGTATTGTTTTCATATAACCACCAAGTTCATAATCAATATTCGGAGTAACCACTTCCCATTCAACAGGGATTGTATGCCCTAAATGTTCATCATATTGATAGCCGTCTGCAACACTATCTAAAATAATGCCAATTGCCTTTATACGAACCATAGAAACACTTCCTTTAGCATAAGCAGCTTTTATGGCAATTGTATCTCCTCTTTTCATTTGGCAAAATAGCTCAAATGTTTTTTTAGCGGTATTGCTCTCTAAACTATTTATCCATTCTTTTAACTGCAATTGATTAGATACAATATTGGAAATATCCTCATTGCCAAAATCTATTGCATAAACACCATTGTTAATGAAATCTTGTGAAACATCACCAACACTATATGTGGCACCACCAAGCCAATAAATATTATCATCTTTATTACTGTTTATCCAAGCGTTATATGACATCTCATAGAAACTATGTACTCCATATTTTTCATCACTAAATATATCTTTGCACTTTTCTGCCATGTTTAAATATTTAATTCCTGATGGTATATTATTTAGCTTGTCTGCCAATTTTAGTTCACTAACAATATATTCTCTTGAGTTGCCATCTAATGTTAAGTATTCTTCTGCATTTATCCAATATAGTCCCATTGTCAAATTCCATTTCACACAGGGCTGTTGCACGACGGTATCATACAGTTTAATAAATTTGTCTTTATTAATTTGACTCTTATCATCAACATATTGCAACGCTATTTCAAACATATCCCATAAATTATTTATGTCATTGGTTCTCCTTTCTTCTTTTCTACCAAAGAACCAAGACCTCATACCATTGAGAACAGGGATGCCTAAAAAAGAATCAGGAATTTCAACATTTATATTTAAAAAAGACGCAAACTCTTTAATAAATATTTTTCTATTCGCCTCTGTATTGTTACGGTTAAAAATGCCCATCACAGTAAAAGGACAAATATCTTCAAAAGGGTAACTTATTCCATTAATTTTGTCTTCTAGATAATTATTTTTAATATCTATTTTTTTAAATATATCATAAATCCCTTTCAACAATTCTTTTCTTTTGTTTTTATACCCCAAAATAGCCTTTGCAATGGTATTGTAAGTTTTTACCCACCCGTAATCTTCATTCATCATAGTTTTCCAACCTTTCATTGACTTATAATATACGACAATAGTTCACTTGCCATGAACTAACGGACATTATTTCTTACCTCCGCGCCGTTTGTAGTTCTTTTGAATCTTATCATTCCAGTCGTCCGGCATGGCTGAGGTTTTACGAAATGCAGCAACTGCTTCACTCATCACATTAAAATTTAGTTCAACGCCCTCACTGTCGGCGTGATAATTCTGAGCGCGGTCTGCACCAATACCAAAACGACTGGCTGTTTCCACTGCATCGATATTTGCACCAAGGAAAATAAACTCCCATCCGTACTTTTCCTTTTGACGCTCAATTTGTGCCTTGACTTTTTCTGATGAGTATTTACGGCTGGAATTTTCCTCGCCATCCGTAATAATCACAAACATAACCTTCTCGGCGCGGTAGTCATCAGCGGTGTGCTTCTGTGCATTTCCGATTTTGTGAATTGTCATGCCAATTGCGTCAAGAAGAGCAGTCGAGCCACCAACAGAATACTCTTTTTCGGTTATTGGGCTGACCGCCTTGATGTCTATGCGATCGTGAAGCAACTCGTAGTTATTGTCAAATAGCACCGTTGTTATGTGGCATTCACCCTCAACCGCTTTCTGTTTTTCGAGCATTGAATTGTAGCCACCGATTGTGTCGCTCTCCAACCCTGCCATTGAGCCACTTTTGTCCAAAATGAACACCAGTTCAGTTAATCCTTTTTTCATTGATGTGTTCCTCCTTAATTTTTATTATGATTTAAGGATAACACTTCTATATGTAATAGAGGTCGTTTCAAAAGCGACAATTATGGTTGTTTTTCATGTAGACAACATTTAAATTCTTCGCAATATCCTATGCCATCACAAAATTCTTCATCTTTTCCCTTAGTACAATATTCCGGGTTGCCATGTTCACCGTGTTTGCAAAACCAACAAAAATCGCAAACTGGATCACAAACGGGGTCATTACATATATACATACTTACCCTCCCAATAATGGCTGGTCATAATAGAACAGCACTTCATTTATTTCAAACACATCAAACTTGCCATTTAAAATGAAATATTCAATAATAACATCAAACTTTTGGCTACGGGAAAGGGTAAAGCCAGCACGTCCTAAAAGGTCGTTGGTTTCGCTAATGGAGAGTTCTAATGCCACAGCAAGAGCAACAGCGGTTCTTTTTGACGGCATATAACCTTTGCCTGTTCGTATCTTGGAGAAAAGTTTTCTGCCTATATTGGCTTTTTTATAAACATCAACATCAGTTTTACCCTTAGAGTCAATTAACCTTAAGAGAGTGGTCGAAAATGGCTCGTCAAGGTTGCTGACAAAATCATCAATACCTACGTTTGGGGCTTCAAGTCTGCTCTCCATTATTTGTTGCATTGGCATATTATACTTGATTAGTTCAGCCTCATCAAGAGCTTTAAACTCAACATCAAGCAAATCACGCCGAGGAGTTTGGTGCTTATCGACATAATGTTCATCAATATAACTTTCAACTTCGCCGATTAAAGTCTTACTAACCTCAAATGCCGCTTTATCAAATACGGCGAGATACACATCTATATCGTGTTCCGAAAGAAAGTCATGTATTGCCGATGTTGCCACTCGCAAGGCTTCATCTTTCGGATAACCATAAATTCCACTTGAAATAAGAGGGAAGGCAATGCTCTCGCATTTATATTTAGAAGCAATCCGAAGTGAGTTAATATATGCAGAGCAGAGGCATTCCTCGCTCTTCTCTGCATTATATTGATGGTATACAGGACCTGCAGTGTGTATAATGTACTTTGCAGGAATGGCAAACCCAGGCGTAATTACCGCTTCTCCTGTCTTAATTGGTGCAAGCTTATTACAGGCATCTTGGAGTTCTTGCATACCAGCCGCTTTGAATATAGCTCCGCAAACGCCGCCACCCATTTGCAAGTTGGTATTTGCAGCGTTGACAATAGCATCAACTTTCATTTTTGTTATGTCCTGACGGACTATAGAAAACGGCATTTAGCCACCTCCGATAATAATTTATCCCGCTAATTTTCTCGCCGTACGGCAATATGCTGTAGTTATCTACAATGCCAAGAGATAATAGCATACGAAAACACGGTTTCCTGCGGGGTGCTATAAAATAGCAGACTGAATGCTGCGATGGTCTGACAAAACGGTGCCGAGTTCGGCTGCGGACGTTATCTACTGTGTGGTTATCTTTATAAACTTCCTGTTTTCCCATTTGAAGAGGACTTTTCCCGTCCTGACATCTTCAATGGTCACCCAGTCGTTGATTGGTATGTTATGCTCCGAAATGTACCAACTTTTGTATGTCTCCTGCGCTCCAGCGGTTTCTATTATCGCTCGCTTTGTTTCGGTGTCTATTCCTTTTTCTTTGTTCCATTTATCCCACAACCTAAAATGGTTATTCCAACGGATGGAAATGCGGTAGAACGTCTTATTCAACTCATCCGGCATAGTATCTTGAAACAGCAAGCCATAATTGTTTGGTGTGGACAGATTGGTCATCTAAACAACACGAGGACTGACAGACTCCGAGATGGTGAGATTGCTCTCCGTCGTCGTTATCCACTTGCTCGTCAGAATTCTGTTCAGGTGAAATAGACTTGTGAAGTGATACAGCACCTCTGGGTGAGTATAGGGTAATTTTTCCACTGCATTTTTAACAAATTCATGTTTTATATCCACGGCGCACCGCCTTCCACACATTCCGGGCTATCCTTACTATATTAGCGACTCTGTTATCCCTCGCTTTTGATACTCCTCGCTATAAAATTGTTCAAAAGCGGAGACCATTCCGGCACCGTATGAAAGTGGGTAACTTTCAATAATTGTGTCGTAAGTTATTATACCGTCAAATGGCAATAAAACAGCGTCTACAAGGGCAGGCAACTTTTCAGTGGGGAAAATATTAGATACAGGGTTTAATGCACCGGCAACACCGTAGAGTATGGTTTCTTTCTTTTCATCAAATCGCATAAAAACAGTATATTTCGCAGTGTTTTTAAGAATTGCAAACCTACCTTTAATATGATATTTTTGCCAATCCGTAAGAACGCTGCGTTCACGTTCTGACAGTTCATCTCCTGCTACCTTGATATATAAAGCAATCAGCTTAGGATGTTCCCACAGATAATTCCTTATAGGGTGGATAAGAGACACATCGTTTGTCTGATAATTCAATTCATCTAAATCGTCCTGTGCTTCGGGGCATATGTGGTTATTTTTATTTACATAGCTAAGCAGCCCATACCATATCTTATAAAACTCTGCCATTTGTTTCTCGGTTAGTTTTTTCACTTCTGCAGTTCCTCACTTTCTACATTTCCGCATTATCCGTCCACATTTCGCATTGGCTTATAACGATAGTTACGGCATCTTCCATACCTTCCGGCGGATACTTATATTTCTTTAACAATCGTTTTACCATTTTTCTCATACCTGCACGTGCCGTTTCTTTCTTCTGCCAGTCAATGGTTCTGCTTTTTCGCAGCAATTCTGTCAGTTCTTTTGTAATAGCTACAAGTTCCTCATTTTGATAGAAATCTTTTATTGCTTGCGGCTTTGTTAAAGCATCATAAAAAGCCAATTCCTCTGCTGAAAGCCCGAGTTCATCTGCTTCTGCATTAGCTTCTGCCATTTCTTTGGCAAGCTTTAAGAGTTCTTCGATTACTTCTTCATTTGTAAGCATTCCGTTAAGATATGAATTCATTATACGAGCGATTATTTCTGAAAATTTTTCAGATTTTACCACATTTGTTCTTCGATATAACTTTACCTGCTCGGCTATTAGCTTTTTAAGCAATTCAACAGCTAGATTTTTCTCTTTCATCTTAGCAATTTCATCAAGAAATTTAGGGTCAAACAATGAAAATTCCTGTTTAACATCAGCAAAAAGGTTTATAACACCTTCGCTCTTGATGCTCTGTTGCAAAAGGGCATTAATTCGCTCATTTATTTCTTTAGGTGTTATTTTCCCTCCCCCGCCCGAAAGTCTAACAAGTAGTGTTCTAACTGCCTCGAAGTATGCTGCTTCAAACCTCTCATTAGGGTTTAATAAGCTGCGACAAAGAGACAAAGCTTGACGGAGTAATAATGCTTCTTTAATAAATTTATCTTTATCCTCTATTTTTTTAGGGTCAGCCATAAAGTTCACACCGCCACTGATTGCCTTTGCACGCTCTAAGTCAGTGCCTGTGATGAATTTCGAATAATCAAAATGGTGGAAGAAATCTTTACAAACAGACAGTTTCTCACGGAATTTTGGTAGTGCTGCTTTTGCTATATCCTGCTCACCGTAATTATTTTTATCTCGTGCGGTATAGTCATTCATTGCCTGTTTTAAAGCACTTGCAATACCAACATAGTCAACAACCAGACCGCCTTCTTTGTTCTTAAAAACGCGGTTTACACGGGCAATTGCCTGCATAAGGTTGTGTCCGTTCATAGGCTTATACACATACATTGTTGCAAGGGAAGGCACATCAAAACCTGTTAGCCACATATCAACAACAATTGCTATTTTCATTGGGTCTTCGTTATCTTTGAATTTTTTAGCAAGCTCGTCCTTGTTTTTTTTATTGCCAATAACCTCACGCCAATCCTCAGGGTCATCATTACCGGAGGTCATTACAACACCGATTTTTTCTTTCCAATTTGGGCGTTTTTCAAGAAGGCTACGGTATATTTTCATAGCTATAGGGCGAGAGTAGGCAACAATCATAGCCTTGCCTGTAAGCTCATATTGCCTGTTATTTTCATAATGGTCTATAATATCATTCACAAGTGCATTAATTGTTTGTGGTGCTCCAAGAATGCTGTCCATCTGTCCAAGGTCTTTTTTACTTTTATCTATTGAGTATGGGTCGGCATTAACTGCCATAATATCATATTCTTTATCTATAAGTGCAAGCACATTTTTATCTAAATTAAGATGTATAACACGGCTTTCATAATAAACAGGGCGAGTTGCGCCATCTTCAACAGCCTGTGTCATATCATATATATCTATGTAATCACCAAACACCTCACGAGTGCTGCGGTCTTTGGATGAGATAGGCGTACCTGTAAATCCGATAAAGGTAGCGCCCGGTAAACTGTCACGAATAATTCGAGCTGTACCAACACTTATCTTTCCTGTTTCCGCATTAACCTTTTCTTCAAGCCCATATTGAGAGCGATGGGCTTCGTCGGCCATAACAACTATGTTTCTGCGCTGCGATAATGGCTCATCAGATTCCTCGAACTTTTGCATTGTAGTAAATATAATCCCGTTTGCTTGCCTGCCTGCAAGTAGTTCTTTTAGATTTTCGCGGCTATCGGCTTGCTGTGGTGTTTGGCGCAAAAATTCACTACACCTTGCAAATTGCCCAAAAAGTTGGTCGTCAAGGTCGTTTCTATCGGTGATTACAACAATTGTTGGACTTTGCAACGCTTGTTGCAGTTGTTTTGCATAAAACACCATGGACAGAGATTTTCCACTGCCTTGGGTATGCCAAAAAACGCCACCTTTTCCGTCCGTTTCGGTAGCTTTTTTTGTTGATTGTATTGCCTTTTTTACAGCGAAGTATTGATGATAGACTGCGAGGATTTTTGCATCACCGGTACTTTCGTTGGAAAAACATATGAAGTTTTTAATAATATCAAGAAATCTTTTTTTCTCAAATATGCCCTCAAAGAATGTGTCGAATTGAGCGTATTGCGTATTCTCATAGCTTCCGTCTGTGGTTTTCCATTCCATATATCTGTCTTCACTGGATGTAATAGTTCCTGCTTTTGATATAGCTTGGTCGCTGATAACACAAATGGCATTGTAGTTAAACATCGAGGGTATCTCTTGCATATAATTGCGTATTTGGCGATACGCTTCGGACGAGTCAGTTTCTTCTCGGGAAGGTGACTTTAACTCAATCATAGCAAGAGGTAACCCGTTAATGAAAAGCATAACATCCGGGCGTTTTTCACTATTTTCTATGTATGTCCATTGGTTAATGGCATAAAAGGAGTTATTATTCACATTATCAAAATCAATTAGATAGACGAGAGATGAGCGTTCTTCGCCATTTACAAAATATTTTATAGGCACACCGTTTTGCAAATAATCCATAAACACAGCGTTTTTTTGCACAATACTGCCACTTTCAAAATTTTTAAGCTTGTAAAGAGCATCATTAATTGCGTCAACGGGCATACCTCCATTGATAGTTAGTAGGCTGTCAAGCAGCACATCCTCATATAATGGATTGTGATAATCACGCATCACATCAGGACCACCAATATATTGGTATCCCAGATGTTCGGTAAGTAGCTCCAATACTGCATTTTCATAATTTGATTCTATAAATGAATACGTCATATGCTGTCTCCTTTATGATTTGCGGTTTCTATAATACTCCTAAATGTTATGTTAAATCTATTTATTATCTGCTAAATGATTATTTAACGGTGGCTTAGATGTTGGCAACGGATATTTCGCCTGACATTAATTTAGGAAGTAATATATCTCGCAATTCAGATAATTGTGCATTTTCATTAACATTCATGCATATTTGTTCGTTGATTGGATTATAAAAGGTATTGAATTCAGTAAGTGTTCTCTTGTCCGGCACTACAATTTCTAAACCCCGGAAATTAGTTTTATTGAATTTGGGCTGAGCACTTCCTGTAACAATTGAAAGTAACTGTTGTTGCCCATATGGACTGACAAAATGCATATACAGATAGTGTTCAAACAGTTTTGATTTTATCATAATGGAATTGGGTGCTAAACTCATCCGTTTTCCGAGTCTTGGGCATCGAAAAACTGTACCTACATTTGCACCTACATTAGATATGATTACTTCATCACCATGCAGTTTGCTTTTTGCAAGAAATTCGTATGCATTATCATCTATGAAAACCATATCCCCGTTGTAATTATTGTTATAGTCCGTAAGCCTAATTAATACATTGTCCGTCTCTTGATACATGTAGTTAACATTATCACTCAACGACTTAAAGCTGCCATTCGCCACATAGTCCGTGATGGTAACATCTAAGTCCCCAATGGTGTATCTTTTCCAAGTATCAGGCAACGGCTCTATACCAGCTATGAACTTGCTGAATTTTAGGTTGAATATAGAAGCTGCTAACTCAGCTAAATAATCATTTATCTTTTTGTTGAACTCTATTTTATCATCTAATACTGATAGAGTTCTTGCAATTTCTTTTTGTTCTTCAATGGGTGGTAACATGATTTGTATTGTCGATAATTCCGAAAAAGTGATTTGCGGAAATGTACCCGAACGAGTTTCTGCTAATGATTGCAATTCTTCAATAATTCTTTCAGACTTTAAGATTTGATAAAGGAAAGAAGGCATTACTTTATCTTTGCGACTTCTCAAAACCATTAATTTGGTTGAAGCTATATAGTCTTTAGAATTAAAATCAACATAACCGAACCTTCTGTTTTTTGGTCTTATTTCCGAATACAGTATATCGTCTTTGTGAAATGCTTTTTTAAATTGTCCTCTTAATTTCTGATTTTCAGTATAATGGTGATTTATAACTTTGCCATCAAAAACATCAGAAGTGTTTATTAAAACAACTTTTTCTTGCTTTGACTTAAATGTTTGTGAAATTGTATCGCATATATCACCAATGAAAACTTTATTCCATTCTCCCACATTGCCACCGTCCTTTATCCTATGTATTTTCTATGCGCTATTTTTACATTATTTTGGTTAACCATTGCATAATGCATGGTTGTATCTATTTTTACATGACCTAAGAGCTTTTGAACCTGCTCAATTGGCATTCCTTTATCAATCGCCATTGTTGCCAGTGTTCGTCTGAATTTATGAGGATGAACCTTTGGCAAATCTACTTGTTTTCCAAGTTGCCGTACTCGAATTTCTACACCGCCGATTTGTAACCTTTTATGAGGATTAGTTAAGGAAACAAATAACGCAGGATTTGTATCTGTACGTGTATCAAAGTAATTCTTTAGATGTATTTTTGTTCTTGCATCAAAATAAACCTCACGCTCGGCATTACCTTTGCCTGTTACAATACATTCCCGCTCGTTAAAATCGATATCATCACGGTTAAGTTTGACAAGTTCACCAACACGCATACCGGTAGATGCCAATAAATCAATAATAGCAAGGTCGCGAATTTCTGTACAGTTATCGCGGAGGAGTTCTAATCCCTCATCTGTAAAGGTTTCTTTAATCATCTTTGGTGATTTAACTCTATGTATCCTGCGTACAGGGCTTTTAGTAATATAATCCTCATCTTCAAGCCACGAAAAGTAACTCGAAAAGATTCGGCGGATATTATCCATGGTTACCTTACTTGAACCTTTTTCTCGCTGATAATCGGCTAAATAATCTCGCAAATCATCTGTTGTCATTCTTTGGGCTTCCTTATGGGTTGTGGTGAACAAATGCTCAATGGTTGCCTTATAATATTTAAGCGTTTTTTCGCTGCAACCCTCCACTTGTTTCGATGAAATAAACATCTCTAGTAATTTACTGTTTTCCTTTACTAAGTTTCGGTCATTATCACTTATTTCGGCAACTTCCACATTGTCAAAAACCTTTATAAGCACCTTTTGTAGCTCATCCATTTGACTTTTGCTCAGATGTGGCAACATAAACCCTTGTATCTTAGTTATCAATTTATCCTTCATTTCTTTTCTCCTATCTTTTTTTTAATAATTATTACAAGACAAGAGAAACGGCAAATGATTATTTAGAGCAGATGGCACAAGCGATTTTTAAAAGTTGGTTTGTGGACTTTTCAAGGTTGACTGATGACGAACTTGAAGAAAGCGACTATGGGCTTAAACCTAAGAGCTGGGCTATTGGGAATCTTCTTGATGTTGGCCAATATCTCAACGGTCTTGCTATGCAAAAATATCGTCCCAATGCTGATGAACAAGGCATACCAGTATTAAAAATTAAAGAGCTCCGACAAGGTTCATGCGATGCTTCAAGCGAGCAATGTTCAACAAAAATAAAGCCTGAATATATAGTGCGTGATGGCGATGTTATCTTTTCTTGGTCGGGTAGCCTTCTTGTTGATTTTTGGTGCGGAGGCACTTGTGGTTTGAACCAGCATCTTTTCAAAGTAACATCTAACACCTATGATAAGTGGTTTTACTATGTTTGGACAAATTACCATCTTCAAAAGTTTATAGCAATTGCTGCCGATAAAGCTACTACCATGGGGCACATTAAGCGTGAAGATCTATCATCATCGCTTGTATTAATCCCTGACAGCGATTCCTATAAAAAAATTGGTGAATTACTATCTCCAATCTATAATCAGATCATTTTAAATCGGATAGAAAACCGCAAACTTGCTGATGTTAGAGATAATCTACTGCCAAAGCTTATGTCTGGCGAAATAGCCGTTGCTAATCTCTAAGCCACTGCTAAATAATCATTTATCTTTATATTTTGTTGTATTTTTTCATCAAACAATGAAAGCAATATGCCGATTTGTTTTTGATGTGCCAATGGAATGTTTGGCACATCAAAATCCATAATTGCAGTTTTATCGCCACGTGGCATTTTAGTACCCTTGGCAGTTGCTGTTGAATAACTAAAAAACTCATCATTTGAGAGAACATAATACAAAAATAAACTGTCATATTTTTCGTTAGACCGCACAACTAATACATCATTAGAACAACCTCCAGTTTTATTTGCATACCAGATTTTTTTAAAATAAGGTCGAATATTAGAAATTAATACATCTGAATGTTGGTATTTTGCAACTTGAGGAGTTGTTGGCAATCCACTTGCGACTACCACTCCTCCTTTATCAGGCAACATATTTTCAGTTGAAATATAATTTTCTATTGTTAGATTTGATAAGGAAATCCTATCTTTTGCATATGAACATACATCTTTAAGCTTACAACTCAAACCCAATTGCCCCCAATCGCTGACGAATTTCATCTTGAAGTTCTGATGACTTTAAAAACATTTCAGAAAGTTCAGCTGTGAGTCTTGTCATTTTTTCTTCAAAGACCTCACCGTCATCTTCGACATCTTCAATGCCTACATATCTACCGGGGGTTAGTATATAATCTTGTCTTGAAATCTCTGATGTTGGCACTGCGGCACAAAATCCTTTTACATCCTCTAAGGTATCATTTTCAAAGGCAGTGTATGTATCGGCAATTTTTGCAATATCTTGATCGGTCATTTCCCTAAGCTTCCGTGTAACCATTGAACCCATTTTGCGTGCATCTATAAATAGTGTCTTGCCCTTGTTTTTCTTGTTTTTGCTAACAAACCAAAGAGAAACAGGAATCTGTGTAGTATAAAACAATTGTGTTGGCATTGCAATAATGCAATCCACAAGGTCTGCATCTACAATATTTTTTCTAATTACACCTTCACCACCTGATTGTGATGATAGTGAACCGTTTGCAAGCACCATACCAATTTTCCCATTAGGTGCTAAATGGTGAATCATATGTTGAAGCCATGCAAAGTTGGCATTGCCTGATGGAGGAATACCATACTTCCAACGAACATCACCTTGCAGCTTATCAGCTCCCCAATCCGAAAGATTAAACGGAGGATTAGCCATAACAAAATCTGCTTTTAGCTGTGGGTGGCAGTCATTGAAGAAAGTATCGGAGTTGAATTTGCCTAGGTCGGCCTCAATGCCACGAATAGCAAGATTCATCATCGCCATTTTCCAAGTAGTTGGATTTGAATCTTGACCATATACGGAAATATTATTTATATTTCCACTGTGATTTTCAAGAAATTTTGCAGACTGAACAAACATTCCACCACTGCCGCAGCAAGGGTCATATACTCTTCCGTTATATGGTTTTAACACTTCAACGAGCGTTTTGACAACGCAAGCAGGGGTGTAAAACTCACCGGCAAGTTTTCCTTCTTGCTCTGCAAACTTTGATAAGCAATATTCGTATGTTCTGCCAAGTATATCTTTACTGCTCCCATGCTCTACCATTTGGATATTGGTAAACAAATCAACAACATCGCCAAGCCTGCGTTTGTCAAGTTCAGGACGTGCAAAGTTTTTAGGCAATATATCTTTAAGGCGTTTATTCTCTTTTTCAATTGCTCTCATAGCATCATCAATAATTGTGCCGATTTCAGGTGTATGAGCATTTTTTGCAATCTCTGTCCATCTTGCAGTTTGTGGCACAAAGAAAACACCGTCAGAAAGATATTCGTCCATATCCTCCTCATAGCCTTCGCCCTCTGCAACAAGTTGATTGTATTTTTCTTCAAACTTATCAGAAATATATTTCAGAAAGATTAACCCAAGAACTACTTGTTTATATTCGCCAGCATCCATATTACCGCGCAAAATACAAGCTGCATCCCATATTTGTTTTTCAAAGCCAATATCGGCTGTGTTTTTATTATCTGCCATACTCTACCTCTTTCTACTATTGTTTAAACAATAACAGTTATATAATACCTATTTTTTATCTCAATCCTATTACTTTATGTTTACTTTTTAAATAATTTTTTCTATTTTTCCTTAAACACAACATGTCTTTATATTTTATTGTTCTTTTCCATTTTACTATATAATCCCATAAATTTCAATTGACATTATTCACGAAATTATACCATATTTTTTATGATGGGTATTAAATATAGTCTTACAAAATATAAAATAACAGCACGGCTTATTATTGCTACTGTGCTGTTATTTTTTTATTTAATAAAAATTTGCAATTCTTTTTTTTGCAAAACAGTGCTGGCATTTTCTACGGACTCCGTTACGCAAGCTAATAATTCCTGTATCCTGCTGAAATCGGCTGCATATTATCGTCCCACAGGAAAACCTTTATGTGATCTTCCTGCTTTACATTTTTTATTGAGGTGGAAGTACCATCCCGAATCATTCCTATTTTACAAACCTGCATTGTAATTAAATGATTATTATTATCATATTTCGCTGTATATAAAGTTCCGCTGGAAACCCGGCTGCTATCTCCATAAATTGTCACATCCGCATTTTGATCAACCCATTCGACGCTCAAATAAAAAGGATATTTTCTTATTGGATTGATTGTAACAAGCGGAGCAGCTGACAGCATGAACCAGGATGCGTCAACGAAATCTTCAACCGTTGCGCTATCATTGTAATATCCATCTGAATATATGCCCCCGCTCCCTGTCACGCTATAAAAAACAGTTACCTCTTCATCAAAAACATACGATGAATTGATTGTAAATTCCTTTTCTCTATAAATGAAACTGCTGCCAAACATAATATTTGTTTTGCCCACTATATTCCCTTGGGAATTCTTTAGGTACACACTTACTGTGGTATCGCCGTATATCACCGGCAAACAAATTTTTCCTTTCACTTCAAATGCTTTTTGCGCCTCGAAATCCAAATTTTCAATCACCATTGCTTGATTCGGTATAGAAATCGGTTTTATATTCGCAAACACATAGGGAGAATCATAATATACATTTACTACCGGCGTAATATTCTCAAAGGTTTCCGGAACATATACTGTATAATTTACATACTGCGAATCAACCGGCACTGTTACCTTGTCATAATAGTCCCCAATATAAACAGATACACTATATTGCTCCGCAACCTTTTCGGGAAATATAATTTTGCCCGATATGATACTGTTTTTGATCATTGTTATCGTAATATTCTCATACGTTTGAGTAGTAGGATCTCTGTCCTTTTTCGGCAGAACAGCTCCGTCCACATAGCAGCCGCTGAAATAATACGAATTATTCTCCACATAATATTCAACAGCAACATTGTCGAAATTCGGAATCAATATGTAAAAATCAGCGCCGTTTTCACCTTCGGGTATGTTTATATACCCATATTTCATGGTTTGAAAATCAGCATATCCATCCACAACATTCAACGCGCTGACATTCAAATCAATGCCACCCTCCGGCGCTGTTTCGTTATTCGGAAGTATGATTCTGCCATACACCGCCTTGACTGTAATATAAACATTTACATTCGTATCCGCCGCGCTGCTTATTTCCATCGCTTCGCCGATATTCTGCGTTAATCTTCCATTGACGTCAATATATCCTCGGCCGCAAACGCTATTAATATACATAATAAAATTCTCATTGTTCAAGTTTGGAATTGTAATATTAACATCTTTGCTGTCATTATAATCGCACGAGATATTAAATTGCGGTCTGTTTTTTTGTATCAAAACAATTTCGCCATAATCATAAATGTCGTTCTTGACATTTTCATAACTCAAATGAACACTTAAAACACTCGTGTCAATGGTGGTGATATCCACTGTCGTAACTGCGTTCGAAAGCGCAACATACTCCTTTTCATTTTCGTATGGCGTAAATCCGCTGCTTGAATAATACAAGGGGAATCTGTTGTATTGATATTTTAAATATACCTTGTCAATATCAGCGGGTACAAAAATGGTGTAACTATCATTATTTGTATTAGCTCGTGCCTGAAGCGTGTCGGTATAGGCCATTAAATCATATATATTTTCCTTTTCCGATATACTGCCGCATAGCTTCTTTACGGGTATCACCTGCAAAGGAACCGTCTCCCCCGACAAAACCGGCAAATACCTGTTTTCCTCACTGCGTGTTCCATCATAGGAATAATATCCGGATTGCCAATAATCATTTGTATCATCAGGCGAAAATTGAAGATATTTCACGCGGTATATGTCATTTGTATCTACTTCCAGCTCAAATTGCACCGCGCTTTCGTTTTGGTTAATTACAACATATCTATTATAGACTTTTTTCGTATATACTCCCTCGGCATAGATTTCATACACAATGCCGCTGTAAGGCGCAGTCCTTCCTTCAGGCAGCGAAAGCGTACCCTTAATCCTGTTATCATCAGCCGTAATATCGGGCACTTCTATATCAATCGTACGATCAATAACATCCAGGTTTACGTTCATATATTGCATAAGCAGTTTTTTAGCCAAATATAAACGGTTGTTTTTAAAAATAACATTTTCAACTCCAGTAGAGTTATCTTTATATGGAATAATTGACTTTTGACCTCCCACAACCAAAATGACAGCTTGTCCGTCGTCCGCAATGAAGATTTTTTTCGGTTCCAAATAGGATGCGGGAATATATTCATTGCCATATTCACTGAAAACAGTAATGGTGTTAAAATATGAATCCCCTGTGTTGACAATAATGCAATGCTCCCTATCCATTATATTATAAACAAGCTGCGCTGTCTCCCCTCTTGTTATAGCCGCATCTGGTCGAAATTCAATATTGTCAAGCAAATGTTCATCCGTCTTATTTAAGTATTGCAGTATGGTTGAAAATATAGCCGCAGCCTCGCCCATATCCAAATAACGATCCGGCATAAACATAAAGGTTTCTTGCAGAAATCCTCTTTCCGCAAGTACATTAATGTATCCGCTTGCCCAGTGACTGCCGTCTACATCAAAATACGGTGTTTCTCCTCGTTTATTTAGTGCTTCCTCTTGAAGATTTAATAATCTGCAGCACAGAGCAGTAAATTCAGATTTTGTAATGAAATTTTCATATCGAAACAAGCCATCCTCATAACCCATCATTATTTTGTTTGCCGTTACAAACTCTATTGCGTCATAATGCGTGTTTTGTTCATCAACGTCAATATATACCTGTGCTATACATATTTGAATTATCAATAAATATATTATAATTAATGGTATAACTCTTTTCAAAAACAAGCACCCCTATTTCCAATTTTAACATAATTATACCATATGCGCTTGATGATGTCAATCTTCAAATGCTTAAAGTAATGTCACACCAAAACTCATCCTTTGCGTTTACCCATTAATAAACTTAAGTATTTTTTTACCTTCCGCATCCGGATTCAACGTATATATCTGCTCCTTGATTTTCTCCACGGCTTCATTCGGCGAAATTTCGCGGGCTTTATTAATTACACTTTCATCCCAGAACCGCTCCACAGTACAAAACATAGTAGACGACCAGCCGTATTCCTCACCTTTTGCCGAAAGCTTTCTCGCATTACCGCACATGGTAATATACATTTTCATTTGCAATTCGGTAATCGCCCTGTCGAATTTGGACTTCTCAGCCTTTTCAAACCCGATCTCTTGCTTGATAATATGTAGAGGCAAAGGGTCATTTTGTTTAATAATCTCATAAATTTGTTTCGCCATATGGCTTATCTTCCCATCACGATAAGCCTCGTGAAAACTTTTTCCTTTTCTGCGGGCGGATAAAAAATACGGATACCAGCTTTTTGTTATATAGCCGCTTTTATTGAAAAACAGTTTGGAATAAGCAATGTCATCGCGTTCATTGAGCACCCGCATACGCCACTCCCATGGATCGGTTTCAGGATTTTCGGTATGCCAGCGGACAGGCGTTTCATATGGCGGGGTTTCCTGCCAATTCCACGGAATTATTGCATATATGCCTTCGCAATTGCCGCCCCCCATTGAAAATCCGGATTTGTGCACTGCATTAACAAAATCTCCAAATGATAATATTTTATCCATTACGTTTCACCACTCTCGCTACAATTTCATTATAATTCCATACGCATCCTTTGCCTTTGCATATTCTTTTTCAAACATATCCTTGGCTCCATCGCCAAACCCAATGGACTGCGAAGTCATAAAGCTGTCATAAATAATCTTGTCCCCAAAGGGCAGCAGCACAGTATCAAGCATAACCGGCAACGGACGGCGCATGGCGTCGGCGATGGAGTTTGTTATGCCTTTTACGGCATACAGTTTAGGCGTTTCACCTTTGTCCATTCGCATGAGAATGGCATATTCCGGCTCATATTTCATCAAGATGAACTGCCCCTTGATGCAATGCTTCTCCCATGAACGCAAAAGGCGAATCTCTTCATCGGAAAGCTTCGCGCCACTGTTTAAAAATTCACTTATCACTTCGGGGCTTTCCCATAACTTTTCGCGGATTTTGTAAAGCAATGTCTCGTCATGATAACCCTGAAATGTCAGCTTGAACCTGTAATCGACAATATTTCTTTTTCTGTTCACAAAATCAAGAAGCTTATACCACGTTTCATAAAACAGTTTACGATCACTATAGGGAAGCTGCGCCGCACCGCTGTTTTCGATGAGCGCACAGCATTTTTTATATTTTTTACCACTACCGCAAGGGCAAGGCTGATTCGGCCCGACTTTTTTGGGGCGATGAATCTCAATTTCTTTCGGGTGTTTTTCTGCGAGCAGCTTTGCTATCTCATCCGGTGTATGCCCTTTGTTTTCCCATATTCGCGTGTTATTTTTGGCAGTGAAAAGTAATTCAAAAAACTTTTGCGCTTGTTTGTCATCGCTAAACACCAGATTGTGCTTTTCCAGAATCGCGCCGAGTTCCTTGATGCCATTATTGTGCATGATATAGTTTTTAATCTCAGCAAACCCATCCGCCGTGCCTTTACGATAACCGAAAACATCCCACATGAATTTACGGACATCTTTCCAATGATGGTTGTCCGCATACTCCTCCCATTCAAATCTCAAGAATTGTTCCTTCGGCGGAACATACCGCGGCTTGTCCGCCTGCTCCCGCTCCAAATAGTTCACCCAATCAAAGTCACGCAAAATGGCATAATGCACAATGTAATCTTTATAAAACCCGTACCAGCCGGATTTTAGTACATTCGGCAGAAGTAATGTGTAGACCTCATCGGCATTTGTCTGCTCCTCATTCTGAGCGTTGAAAATCCCGGCGAACTCATCGCGGCGGATAATGCCGTAAAGGTTCACCGCCGCTTTAACATATGTATCCAGTGGCTTACGCATTTTTGCTCTGCCATTGGGGCATCGAACAACGCCGTCAACAGGATTATATTTTTCAAATATCTTTTTCGCTTGATTCTCGGTCATACTATCTGCCCTTTCTTTTTCCCGGTGCATACACCATAAATTTCCGATACAATATATTTATATAATATCATATTTTAATCAAAATTACAATATAATGTAACAAAATCTTCCCGATTTGTAACCACCTTTAAGTACAAATGCAATTTCCTGATTTTCATAGACTACCACTTTTTCCACCGCAGCATTCCAGAGTTCCTCGTCAAAACCAGTAAGCAACCCTTCTTTATTTCGCAGTGCCTGTATAAACTCCGCAATGGCCTGACGTTTTGCGGCATACTTCATCCGCTTATTGCTGACGGTAGCTATATCCTTCTGAATTCTGTCAAACCGCTCTTTCAGCTCCGAATACTTTTGGGTATATTCAGCCTGATTCAGCGCGGAACGGGCGTTTTCATCCACACAATTACGCAGCAACGCAGTGACCATTTCGAGTTCCTCCCGCAGTTTATCGTCCTCCCTATCAAGTGCGGAGGTATCGGTCAGTCTGTCAATGATTTTCCCATATTCCCGCAGTATTTCATCCTTATTCTCTATTATATTATTAAACGCATCCACAAAAGCCTTTTTAATATCTTTCTCATATAAATGCGGGGTTCTGCATTTCTCCTGATTCGTAAACTTATGATTACATTGCCATATTTCTTTTCGATATTTGCTGTTGGAATGCCAGACCTTGCTGCCGTAAAAGCTGCCGCACTGCCCACATACGATTTTTCCCGAAAATGGGCTGTTTCCCGTCATATAGCCTTTGGCAGATTTCCGTTTCTGCACCTCATACTGCACCATATCATATACCTCGGGGGACACAATCGCCGGATGGGAATTTTCTACGTAAAACTTCTGAATTTCGCCCTCGTTGACCTTTTTCTTTTTGGTCAGAAAATCAGTGGTATAGGTTTTTTGCAGGATTGCCGATCCTTTGTACTTCTCACTTTTTAATATATTTTTGACCGCCGCCGGATTCCAATTTTGCTTTCCTGTCGGCGTGGGCACTCCTATATCTATTAAATGCCGTGCTATCGCCCCAGCGGTTTTCCCTTCCAGAAACATCCTGTAGATCACCCGTACCGTTTCCGCTTCCTTCTCCACGATTTCCGGCAGGCCGTTTTCTCCTTTTTTATACCCGAGAAAATGTTTATAGGGCAGGCTGACCTTCCCATCCGCGAACCTCTTTCGCACTCCCCATGTGACGTTTTCACTGATTGATCTTGATTCCTCCTGCGCCAGCGAACTCATGATGGTAATCAGCAGTTCGCCTTTGCTGTCAAGCGTGTATATACCCTCTTTCTGGAAATACACCTCCACCCCTTTATCTTTCAGCTTGCGTACGGTGGTCAAAGTATCCACAGTATTACGAGTAAAACGGCTGACCGATTTTGTTATAATAAGGTCGATTTTCCCATCCATAGCGTCGGCAATCATTTTATTAAACCCGTCACGCCGCTTGGTACTCGTGGCTGATATACCCTCATCTGAATAAACTTTTACAAACTCCCAGTTTTCATTGGACTGGATATGCCTTGTATAATAATCCACCTGCGCCTCATAACTGGACTGCTGTTCCTCAAAATCGGTTGACACTCTGGCATATGCTGCCACTCGTTTTCTATTGGTTAATGTTTTTTTATTCACGAACTGCGGCATAACGGCCGGAATAACGGTAACCTGTCTGTTCATAATGATTCCCACCCCTTTATCAATTCTGTATTATCTTCTAAAATGATTTTCAGGGTTTTATTTGAATACGCTGTCATACTGCGCAAATTTAACCCATTGGTCAGGCTTTGCAGGGTGCTTTCGGGAATCTGCTTTGAGGCACAATGGCTTTTCCCCAGCGTGTTGTAGGTTGAGCAGACCCATATAACCCTTTCATATTTTGTGCCGGAATTATTGATTTTCCTTCGGTAGTGTTTACCGCATATGCCGCATACGATTTTACCTGTGAACGGATACTTTGCCGTAATGTCTGACCTCGGATGATACTGTCCGGCACGTCTGGCCATTTCTCTTTGTGCTTTTTCAAAGGTGTTTCTGTCAATTATCGGCTCATGGTTGTCTTTCACCAGATATTGCGGCAGCTCGCCCTTATTTTTCCTGTTCTTTTTTGTAAGGTGGTCGCTTATGTACCCCTTCTGCATCAGCAAATCTCCAATGTACTTCTCATTACAAATAATATCGTGAATTTTCCGGCTGTCCCACTCCCCGTTAAGCTTCGGCCTTACCCCCGATTCATGGAGCTTCTTTACAATTGCCGTTTTCCCCATCCCGCTAAGGTAATCCGCAAATATCATTTTTACAATCTCCGCTTCCGTGGGGTTCACCGTAAGTACGCCTTTTTTTACATCATAACCCAGAATTGTAAAGGTATTGGGAATCCCATCCTTATACTTATTCCGGATTCTCCACTTGAGGTTTTCACTCACTGACAAGCTTTCCTCCTGTGCGAAAGAAGCGAGGATAGAGAGCATCAACTCCCCATCCCCGCTTATACTATTAATATTTTCTTTTTCAAAATAACAGTCAATGCCAAGGTTTTTCAGTTCCCGGACAGTTTCAAGCAGATCAACACAGTTCCGTGCAAAGCGTGAGATGGATTTTGTGAGTATCATATCAATCTTTCCGGCTCTGCAATCCGCGATCATCCGCTGAAACTCCGGCCGCTCCTGTTTTGTTCCCGTAACCGCATAATCCGCATATACACCGCAATACAGCCATCCGGGATGGTTCTGTATCATTTCGCTGTAATAGCTGACCTGCGCTGACAGGGAATGCACCATC
>Ga0209373_10000938_pt1 | contig 39312 bp, 28 predicted proteins | sample Higcelweek5metaG_FD_187173 | JGI IMG/M metagenome (GOLD analysis project Ga0209373, IMG submission 187173) | Freshwater pond sediment microbial communities from the University of Edinburgh, under environmental carbon perturbations - High... | ecosystem: Environmental > Aquatic > Freshwater >... | reverse complement strand
TTTTTAAAGTCTTTTTTATAAAGGCTTTATAGCTATGCCTGTTTTTGGATATTTTCCGTTCTGCTGCAATTAGTTTGATTCATATTACATTTCTTTACTTTCTACATTGGAGTTTTGCAACTACCTAATAAAAGCAATCGGGAACAATTTTGCCCATCCTTATAGTAAGTACGGATATCATCCAGATATGCTCTTGTTACGTAAGGCTTATCTCCATATTTAACCATATTCATAAGATCAAAATTCCTTGGTCTGAATGATTCCGTTATATAATTTTGATCGTCCTTATTATATTGAGCGCCCGCCGTCAAATCCTGAGATGTGTAGGTTATATTACCATATTCATCCACATTTAATACGCTTGCCATGACAAATCGTTTCTTTACCAGTATAAAGTCTTTTATAATTGTGCTTTGCTCAAGAGAAAATGGATTGCCATTCCGTCCGCCGTTATATATGCCTACAGAGCCTGCCAATACGCCTTTTCTTCCAGACGGATTCACTGCGTTTGATCTGTATAGAAGCTCAACAGTTTTTATTTCATTTCCTTTCGCATAATATCTTATGATGTCACCAGGCTCAATTTTATAGACAGCGCCGCTTTGGGTAGTATCCGGAGCTTTATCAAACAAATCGGTTTCTCCCCAGAATTCAGCATTCTTTGCGGGACTGTTATTATAAATGATTTGTCCGCTGACCTTTATCACACTTTCATCATAATCATTTAATGTTTTGGCAACGTTATTCACCAAAAATGCTGAAGAAATTATTGGATCAGCCTTAACGCCATAATCATGTATCACTATATACTGACCATATGGTGAATTTTCTCCGAAGCTGTATGCTGAATATGTATAATCAACATCAGCCTCTATTAAATACGATACTTTTTCTATGTAATATTCATCTTCTTCCGCTATATTTGCAACATTTTCATTTACAAGAAACAATTTAGAAGCTATATCCGTTATAACCTTTCCGCCAAAATTATTTTGAGCAAAACGGGAAGTTATTTTATCACAAATAGTGTGCAGATAAGTGTCGCCCTTATTTTTGACAGTTGATAACAGCGGAGCTCTCACTTCAATTATTTTGGCTTCATCATTTGTATTGTACTGAATAATCCCTTTGTTATACTGGGCCAAAAGCACACTATATATATTATCATTTTTCAGTATTGCAGTTAACCCGTCACTACTGATAAATTTAACCTTATCATTTGTTTTGTAATTAACAATAGTGCCCGATGTTGTTAATATACGAAGACCATACCCTCCAATTTCATCAGATCGGGCGATTTTTATTAAGTAACCTACTTGACTGTCAGAAGCATATGCCAGCGCACTTTCAATCCATACGACATAGCCATATTTGTTAATATATATATCACACGATTCGCCGATTTTTGGTATGTATGTTTTATCTGATGATAAATATTTAGCAGACGCCGGGTAAGTTTTTGTATCCGATATAAGCTCTTTATCATTTTTACTTGTTATTTTCACATTCGTAATACATTTTTCAGGAACAGTAATTTTTAAATTTTTACTGCTAAAGCAAATATCAATGACAGAAGAATGAGTAATTTTATCGAAATCCAATTGATTGCCATTTACATCTCTTATATCTGTATTCCGGTAATCATTTATATCCAATTTATCAGGCAGCTTATCTGTATATTGATTATTTTTATCTAAATAAATAACCCTATTTTCATAATCAACAGCTGTTATCATTGCATTTGCCCATGCCTCTATAATAACAATGTCGTAAGCTGAGGATTGATCCTTAATTAATTTTACGGTACCAAATTCATAATCAAAAAATTCAGCTTTTATTTCACCATAAGCTTTTCCATTGAATATTACATACGGTGATTTTGTTATTGTTAAATTTTTGATTTTATTACCATTATCATATTCAAATTTTTGACCTTTATATGATGAATCCATAAAATCAAACTCTTCCATATCCTCTTCATCCGGCAATGCGCAAATTACTTTTGGTATTAATTCGGTTTTTTTACTTTTATCATAATATAAGATTAAATTTTGACCTATCAAATCCCTTATATAATTGGTATTTTCAGTCAAAGAAAATTTATTGTTTTCAATCATTATATAATTTTCCCCAACGCTGCTTTCGCCTGACAGCGATGTGTAACCATTATCTGTAAGCCGACCCTTTACCTCACCGATTTGCATAATTTCAGTCATAAAAGTATTATCATTGTCAGATGAATATTTTACTGAATCATCACTGATGGAATTTACTTTTATTACCTTTACATTTCTCATGCTGTATAAAATTTCAGCAAATGCGTCCTGAGTCAATCCAGAATCCGTGCTGATTCCATTTATTAATTTTAAATCGTTTGCAACAAAAATATAGCCGTTTGGATATCCTCCCTTGATATCGGCAATATTATCATATCCAATAATATGCAGTAAGACTTTTATAGCTTCAGCAACAGTTATCTGTTTCTGAGGTTCAAAGATATTTTCTTCCGTCCCCACCATAAGACCGCGTTTTGAAATTTCGGCGATTGCGTTTTTCTCAGGCATTGCCGGCATTACATCTACGAAAATAGACGTATCAGCTGTTTTATTTATATCAATTCCAAGTACGTGAGTCAATATAACACAGAATTCCGCACGGGTCACGGCTTTATCCGATTCAAAAAAGCCTTCAGCATTGCTATCTATTAAACCAAGCTTTATAACAAATTGAACTGCACTACTATTCGGCTCGGAGGTTAAATTTGTATCCGCCTGCACGCTGATTACAGAAAATAACGTACTAAGCAATGCAAGCATTAATAATATTGAAATTCTTTTTTTCATAAATATTTTATTTTCCTCCTTACTGTTTACTAAACATTTTGACAAATACACCATAGTAGTCATCATTTAGTTTGTAATCCGCCGGTATGCTGTTTGATACAATGGCAAATCCGCTTGATGAAACAAAAGCACGTTTCCCGATTATTTCAGCAGCATATTCTATTGGAAGCATAAGAGTACCGTCTGTTAAATATGGTTTTGCCTTCATTTCATTTACATCCGCTCCGCGGAAATATTCTGTTTCACCTGCGTTAAATGTATAACTTATACCGTCATAATTAAATTCCGCTGTTTTCCCCTCGTTTGAACTGGCGTAGTCTATACCGTAAACTGATTTTAGTACGCTTACAGGAATATAAAAATCCTTCCCGATTTTCTGTGCTGTTGTCCCCCATTTAATTTTGCTGTTTTTGGAAATTGAATAACCTCTGCCGCCGGCAAATACATCAGCATCCGTATACATATCAAAGAAATCATCCATCATATACTCGACTGTATTCGCGTATGCAAAACCAAACCATCCGGTTGTTTTTACGTCATTTTTTCTATCCAATAATAGTTTTCCGTTTCCGCTGCTTTCAAGTGTAAAAACGGCTCTTCTTGCTTTTGTTGCGACAATTTCTATCCAGCCGGTATTTCCTGTGGTAAAATCAATATCATATGTACGGTATTTTTCATCACCGTTAGCATTCGGGTCAAGGTCAAACATAACAGTTAATTTCGCATTTTTATCTCCGTCATCAGAAATCATCTTTTTAATGTAATATTTATTTGATGGATATATTCCCATGTTATCAAATTCCCAGCTTAGTTTTTGCTCTGTGTCTTCCGTTATTTTCAGCGGCCAGTTTTGAAATATTCCTGCATTAACATCTCTTACTGTATAATCCTTATTAAATTCAGGTTCATAATCCGTTTTTGCCATTTGAATTTCACATTGACGGCTGCTGGTATATAAGGTAAAATAATAAGCGTTATCACTGCTTATAACATATGAAGATGTGTCCAGATAATCAAATACAACTTTATCCTCAACCATCATGATTACTCTTACGCCTGCGAGAGTATCCACAGCTCCAAGCACAACATTCTGCCACTCATTACTTGCTAGCGGCTGCTGTATATAACTTATACCGCCTCCCTTAAGCGGCTTAACAAGCTGCAGTGAATTTGCGTCTGATATAAAATTATAGCAATCGTTGCCATAACCCATTCTATCCGGCATTCCACATCTTATCGCTATTCCTGACCACCCTGATAAGTCGACCTTCATTTTAAACTTATAAATCTTATTGTCATTTGGTATTTTATTAGCAGTAGTAATTCCAGATATTGTCAATGCTGTCGGAGGACCGTCAATTTCTGTTCTGACCGAAATAATTCCGTTGTTTTGGCTGAATTCCGGTTTAGCACCTATGTTTGCCTTCCATTCGGCATTCAGCAGCTCGTCAATATCTTTATACTGCAATATCTGTCTATATGAGCATATTTCAAGTATATCGCATAAGTCATAGTACATATAATCAAGGTCAAGCTGTGAATTGACCCTTGCTTCATTTATAGCCGTTTCAATTTTATTTATTTTTGAATTCAGCAAATCATATGTTCCTGTTTCATAATTTACGCCGTCCTTGATGGTTGCCAATCCCGCCTTAGCAAATTTCAGCTTTTGCTCCATCTCGTCAAACTCAATATTTTCAGTTTCAACTGTCGTAAATGATCTTATCCCACTCGTTGATTCCCATTTTGTTACGAAATGCCGCCTGTTATTAATAGCTTCGACTGTCCAGTAATAAGTATTTTCGCCTGCATAAACGCTTGATGGATAATAGAAATGCACATCTGTTTGCGCTTCTTCAACGACATTTTTCATATCCGGGTCGGTTGCGATTACAATTTTATACGCATCTGCGCCTGTAGCCATCTCCCATATCAGCATACAACCTTTCGCACTGATATTCTTTTCCCCTTTTAACGGATATAGCTGTGAAAATGACCTGTCCACTTCCGACCGCAAATCCTTGTTCGGCCCTATGGAATTGATATCGAAATTATCCTCTGTTAAAGCGTCGGGATATTGTTTTAATAAATCCGCGCCGGTTTTTAACCTGTAATCCATATGCTCCGCATCTACAAACTGCGAAAGCTGGTCTTTACTTATTAAATTATTATTTTCGAACTTTCCCTCTGAAATATCCCCGAATTCTTTCATTTGTAAAAATCCGCCCGGGCAGTTGAATGCAATATTATCCGTATACTCACCCATACACGGAGCATATTTATACTTATCAAGCACCTCATAGAATTCCGGATATCGCTTTGCATATGCCGCAAGTGACGCCGCCTGCCTCAAACTTTCTACGGAGTTAACAGCATCATATGGCGATGTAGCTGCATCGACAGAAAAACTCCATACATGATTTCTCATATTCATAATTACATTATTTTCAATCTTACAAAATTTAGTTTGATTCAAACAAAATCCTCTGGAACAATTCTCCATAAAATTATGATGCGCATAAATTGACGAAAAAGCAACGTCGTTATAAATTCCGTTAGAAATTGTTGTTGGTATTTTGCTGTCATAAACAGGGCGTAAATCGTATATCATATTATAAGCTTCTTCATTATCTCTATGCCAATATCCATACGCGTGGTAAATATCAGCCAAATCGGCGCCTACTCTTCCATTATTATAAAATTCATTATAAGATGTTTCAGAAAGGTCGTATAAGCCAATAACCGCTCCGTCGTTTGTGTTATGAATAAGATTATTTTTAACATGAAATCCCGAGCCGTATAAATTAATGACATAATCCATAGAAGTTTCAAGTAAATTCGTATCTGTTATATAATTATTCGTAATATTGATGTTTGAAGAAGCGCGCGTTATATATCCTCCTGTACTAAGTCTAATAGCGCTTTTTCCTATATCATATATTTTACAGCTATCAATTGTAAGATTCGTCGGCCCGTCAATGTATGTCCAGCTCCCCTGCTTCTCACTGCCGCCATTACCCATTAAACCTGACATCGTTTTGGCTAATCCCGACACCGCGCATAAAGCAAAATTATTAAACGTACAATCTTTTATATTAATATTATCCGTACATCCCTCCAGCCAAATACCGCAATTCTGTCCGTTGCAGAATTCAAGCCCTTTAAAAGTGATGTATGCCCCGTCATTAATCGTTATAAGGTTATTCCTGCAAACTCCAAGCTCTAAATTATCATCAATATCAAAATCCTCCTTTGGAAAATAATACAGCATACCTTTGTCGCGGTCAATATACCATTCTGTAGGAATATCTAATTCTTCGATAAGGTTAAATACTTTCCATCTTTTGGATTTATTATTAAATGTAAACCCCTGACCGGTACCTCCGGCAGTTGAAATTGTACGATTTTCAGTATCAATATTTGCAACGGGCATTATTGCGTTTGCAAAGTCGTTTTCAGTATGCGCAACTATATATGCATCCTTTGCATTTGTCCAGTTTGAAGGTCTGTTGCCTGAATATCCAAAAGTACCCCAATTTGCTTTATCAAACGATATTTCTTTATAGCCTTTTGATATAACACTTGTAAAATGCTCATAATTAAGCTGTCCATTCGGATATTGCGATATATCCTGTCTTTTATCGTTTAATGATAATGTATAGTAAAAAGGTGTTTTGCAACGGCTATCTCTATATTCTTTAATATCGTCATATATATTTTCTATTTTGTGAATCCCTATTTTTTTTAAATCACATTGTAAAACATACTTTCGTGAAGAAATAGGCAGACGGCTTAAAACATCCATATCGGTAATTTCAGTAAAATCGCTCTTTAAAATTCTTTTCCCGCCTGAAATAACAACCTTTGCTCCTTCTTCCGCTTCGTATGTTATAGGCGCGTCTTTAGTACCGGAATCACTTCTTTCAAAAGTAATCCCGTCATCCAGAAAATACTCGCCTTCCGAAAATATTACTCTGATTGGCTGGCTGCCGGCAATGGCTTTTGCCGAAACCTTGGCCTTATAAAAAGTTTTAAACGGGTGCTCTCTGGTACCGTTTCCGCTGTCCGACCCGTTAGGAGACAAATATATACAGCGTTCTTCATTTGCGACTACTTTTGCAGAACAAATTTTATTACAGCATATAAAGCATAAACATGTCAGCAAAAAAATGACAGTCCTATTGAATGGTTTCATAAATTTCCTCCATAGTTTTATATAATGCTTTTTATTGATTCAACTACCTTTTTAGCGCAAGCTTCTATTCCCGCATCTGACAAATGACAATAATCATCGCAAATATATTCTTTTACATTTTTACTTACCAGAGCGTTTAAATCATTTATTTTTATTTCTTGTTTAATAAGTTCTGGTACAAGTGCGTCATTATATTTATTAACTATTTCGTTTTTCTGATCAGGCAACTCAGGCTTTACAGGAGTAGTTGTTGCAAATATTATATTACCGGTTACTTTTTTCAGTTCTCTTGCTATTTTTTTCATATCATTCAAATATGTATCAATATCGGTAAAAGAACCGTCCTCCTCGTATTTTAAACAAGTATCCCAAAAACCATTATTCCAATGTATAACATCTGCATCGGGCATATTTGCGAGCCAGCCTTTCAGATTGCATAATGTGTATTTTGCAAAACGTCCATTATCATCGCTTTGCCAAACCTTGTAATCGCATCCGAGTAACTCTTCAACCCTTTTACCATAGCCAATCAGCCTTATTGAATCGCCCAAAAGTATAACCTTTTTCATTATAACACCCTACCCTTTTTTCTTTACTTAATTGTTAAAACCCGATATGCAATCATTGCCATTTCCGCTCGTGTGCAATATGAATCCGGTTTAAAGCTGCCATCAGAATAACCGCTGATAACTCCCAAGCCGCCTAAATATCTCACAGCTTCAACAGCATAATCGGGGATGTATGTTTCATCGGTAAAAGTTTTCAGCTGAACGCTTGAGCTTAATTGATTTTTAGATAGCGCCCTATAGCAAACAGCTGCAATATCCGCTCTTGAAATCGGTGTATTAACACCAAATTCCATATCGCTTATACCGTTAATCAGCCCTTGCTTTTGACCTGTAAAAACATATCCCTCATACCAGCTTCCGTTTATAACATCCTTAAAAACGGCATTTCCGCTCTCCTTTTCATATCCGAACATATTACAGACAACCTTGACAAACTCTTCTCTCGTTACCTGACCATTCGGTCTGAACTCATTTTCTGTCACACCTGAAATGATATTTTTATCTTTTAAATAGCTTATTGCCTCTTCAGCCCATTTACAATCGTCTAAATCAATAAAGCTTTGATTTGCAGTCTGCTGAGTTGTATAATTATTATCAACAGAATATAGTGGTGTTGCCGCCGCCGTTGAACCTCGTCCGCTGCCGGAGTGTCCGCCGCCGCTATTTTTCTCCCCTTTTTGCTTTGCTTCAATTATTGCTTCATTTATTGCGGTTTTTAGTTCGTCCATAGAGCTGTAAGCTTCTGTGCCGGCTGATAATATCTTCGCTGCCTCGGCAGTAACTGTGCCGTTCACCATCAGACCGACGGCTGACAAATTATTGCTGCTTAAAATCTTGACAACGTGTATATAACCCAAATTGATAGGTGAGGTTATACCATTCAGCATTACGCCTTGCATAAATGCTTTTCTCAAATCTTCCTTTGTGACTAAGCTCTTATTTAAAAGATACTCTCTGACGCCTGTTTTTGCGGAATCGCTTATTAAAGTATTATAAGCTGAATAAAGCGTAGCATTATAAGCCTCGTCCGTCTTACTGATTTCAGTTATATAATCATATGTAAATTCATCTCCGCTAAAAACTATATCCGTTAATCCTTCATTATAAGCGTCAATTATTACGCTTTCTTTAATTAACTTTTGCAGCAAGCTTAACTTTTCTTTGTCAGTTCCTGCAAATGAATTCTTTTTGATATTTTTGTATAGTACACCGGCTAATTTCTTTTTATCCACCTTTGTCAATGGCGAAAAATAATTTAAAGATAGTGTTTTTAAATAGGTTTCTACATCAAGATACTCAACCAAATCATTTTCGGATTCCGCGTTAACAAAATTTGATACGATTTCATGAAGCATATTATCATCAGCATAATACAGACTTCCCGCCTGAAAAATATTTTTGTCGCCATATTTCAAATATATAATATAGTCGCCCGTATCATTAACACTATCTAACTTAATATCGAATTTATAATTAAAGCTTCCGGAACTATCCGCATAGAACTTTGTATAATACTGCAATTCGTCCATACTTTCAGATATTTTATTTACATCTCCGTTTGGATTCATCGCTATTAATGTTATTACAGAATCAGGGTCGGTTTTTCCGCTGACAGACGCATTATTGGAAATAACATCCATATACATTTCAATATTGCCGTCCAGCGGCTTGTCTGAAATTCCATTTTCAAAATTTGAAGCGATATATGAAACGATATGAGGATAGTCTTTCCAATTCACTCTGCCTGATTGAACCGCTTCTCTGAATTGAAGATATATTGATATGATTTCCTCATTCGTGAACGAATCAATATTAGCGTCGGCATCGCTTAATATATCTTCTACTGTCAGAATATTACCCGTAATTCCAAGAATCACAGACGCCGAATATCTTTGGTTCATTGATAATGATATCTTGCAAACCTTTAATTTTGTATTGACAGGTATTGCATATGTGGGATAATACAGATTAGATCGTTTTGCTGCGCCATCACCTGTTATTTCCGCGCATCCGTTTAAATAATAATAGCTTTCATTACCAACAAGCGAGCCGTTGGTATAACCGGTACCGCTTAAACATGGATATTTATACGTAGATACGCTCCCGTCCGTATATTTTACCGTAGCTGTCATATTTCCAAATTCTCCGTTTAGTATCAGGCTGTTTGCAAGTAAGAATGATATGTTTTTATAATAATTCTCCGGAACATCGAAATTAACCATTGATATATCATTGCATCCGAGCATAACTGCGCCACCTGCATTGACGTCATATGGTATTCCGTTTGCGGCATACATCAAGCCGTTAACTCTTGCATTTTCAAATGAGGTTTTATTAAGCGCAAATTGAGCTGTATCAGTTTTATCCGGAGGCGCGTTTGCCGGAAATTGTGCGGGTACAAAATTTTCAATCTTTACGCCCTCCTTTGCAAATACCGTTGCATTTTGGTAATTCTTTATATCTATCGTTTTATATTTTGAAACATATAAATTAACCTTGTCAGCCGCTTTTTTATATGTTTTTATAATATCATCCGATAATTCTGTACCCTTATCAATATAGCTTTGAATTTCTTTGACTGCCGATAAATAAGTATAATAATTTGTTGATGTTACCTCTTCCGCAGTTAATTTATTGATAAGGTTTTCCAAGATTTCGCTTTCCGTCTGTAGCACTCCCGTCACGCCAAGGATAATAAGCCCGTTATATCTTTGTGTGGTTGATAGTTTTATCTTACTGACCTTTAAATATTTATTCGGTATCGGTATGGAATAAGTGGGGTAATATTCGTTCCAAGCCAAGCGTGTACCATCCTGTTTAATATCTGTATTGCCATTAATATAATGATAACTTTGATAACCGCTTATATTATTCAGGCTCCAACTTCTTGCACTGACGGTTGGATAAACATAGCTTGTTATGCTTTTATCGGCATATGTAACCTCGGCTGTTACCTGCTGTGTCATAGTTAATCCATTGCATAAAAGGAAAGTTATGTTATCGTAATAATTTTCCGGTACTCCTATCTCAATGGAAGCTATGTTATTGCAGCCCAGCATAATTCCGCCGTTTGTATTGACATCATAGGGCGTACCATCAGCCGCATACACTAGACCGTCAGTTTTTTCAGTCTCAAACGCCGTCTTATTGAGCGCGTACACTGCTTTTGGATTCTTGTCTATCGGTTGATTTGACGGATATTTATCCGCTGTAAAATCCGCGTCCGATATTGAAGTTCCCTCCGTCCCAAATACGACCGCATTTTGATACTGTGCCAAATCTATTGTTACATATTTTGAAACAGTTTCGTCCGTCTCTGCCAAAATAAAATTAAAATTAATTAAAAATATTGATAAAACTAAAGTAGTTATTAAACTTGCTTTCCTGTTCATGTGCTTCTCCCTTCTATTTTTTAAGGGCCATACTCTTTATTGTAATCAATACGGTGTATTGAGATTACACCGTATTGATTTGCTTGTTTTATTCTATCCTTATTGCCTCAGAAAGCGGGCAAATATTTGTAAACCCATCAATAGCAAAGCATCTTGCATATTGACCGCCAGAAAGACTGATATCCTTTTCAATATTAATCCCCGAATTGCTGATTACTGCGTTTTGTATTTCAGTAATTGAATTTACGCCGCTCATTTTGCCATCTGCGTCATAAACGGCAACGATTAATTTAAATGATTGATTTAATGTTAAAGATGCAATATTTACATTGGCAGTTAATTTCCCGTTAACAACTCCCGCATTATTAATTGTAACTATTCCATATTCCGCTCTTGCGTCAACGATTGCACTATAATTATTCCATGCGGCTTTCCCTTGGGCGACTTTACTTCTTAGCAGCTCATATGAGGCAAGTACTTGTTCCTTATTATAAGTCCCAATATTGTTATTCGCAATGTCAAGCTCAGATGTAGCATTTCCGGTTACGCCAAGTATCGTAACCCCTGCCCATGATTTTGTCGTGGAGACTGTTATCTTGCTAACCTTTTGAGTTTTTTTGGCAACAGGTATTGAATAGGTTGGCAAATACATTTTGTATGTACTTCCGTTTCCCGCTGCGTCTACCTTTGTATTTCCCGCTATATAACAATAGCTTTCATTACCTGTAAATCTGTTGTTTAAATAATCCATCTGCTGTACCTTTAAAATTGTATAGGCTGACGTGGTATTGTCTGAATATGTAACCGTTGCAGATACAGCGCTATCCAATTGTCCGGTTGAATCTACAAAAAGAGAGATGCTGTCAAAATAATCTTCGGGAATATTAATATTCACTGAAAATATTCCATTACAGCCAAGCATTACCCCCCCGTTCGTATTCACATTATAGGCTCTGCCGTCTGCCGAATAAAACAAACCGTTTGTCTTAGCCGCATCAAAGCTTTGCTTATTCAGCGCGTATGAGCTGCTGGTTCCGTTTCCGGTATAATTAGCGCATGTAAAATCAGTGATTGCCGTACCTTGAGGAGCAAATACTTTTGCATTTTGATAACTTGATAAATCTATTGTTTTATATTTTAATACATATTCATTTACAGCGCTTGAAACCGCTTCGTATTTTCCGGCGGATTCAGCTGATAATTGAGCTCCGTTGTCAATATAATTCTGAATTCCTTCAATTGATGAGATATAAGAATAATAATTCGTTGACGTTATACTCGAAGCATCCGGCAAATGTTCAACCAAATGCTGCGCAATTTCGCTATCTGTCTGCAGCTTTCCTGTTACGCCCAGAATGATAAGCCCGTTATATCTTTGTGTGGTTGATATTTTTATCTTACTGACCTTTAAATATTTATTTGCTATCGGTATGGAATAAGTGGGGTAATATTCGTTCCAAGCCAAGCGTGTACCATCCTGCTTAATATCTGTATTGCCATTAATATAACGATAACTCTGATTACCGCTTATATTATTCAGGCTCCAACTTCTTGCGCTGACGGTTGGATAAACATAGCTTGACGTACTGTTATCCGCATATGTAACCAATGCGGTGACCTGCTGTGACATCGTAAATCCGTTACAGATTAAAAAGGTTATATTATCATAATAATTTTCCGGCACAACTATTTCTTTTGAAGCTATATTATTACAACCCAGCATTACAGCCCCGTTTGTGTTGACATCGTAGGGTATGTTATCAGCGGAGTAAATGAAACCGGAGGTTTTTACTCCTTCAAATACTGTTTTATTCAGGGCATACTGTGCTTTGGAATTAATATCCACCGGCTGATTTGACGGGTATTTATCCGCTGTAAAATCCGCGTCAGATATTGCTGTTCCTTCCGTTCCAAATACAACTGCGTTTTGATATTGCGTTAGATCAATTGTTACATATGGATTTTCTCCGGTAGCGCTTACGGTTACTCCCAAACCAAAAAAGATTGTTACTGCGATAAAACAGGAAATTGCCTGATTAAATATTTTCTTTGACATAACTTTTCTCCTCACTTATTTAAATTTTTAAAATACTTCATCATTTAACCTATTTCTTATTCGCCAAAAAATCATCGACTTGCCTTTGAAGCTCTTGAATAATTTCAGAGTTTCCACTCTTTTCGAGCTTATCAGAGAATTCCTGATACGTTTTTTGCCAATCCCCGGATACGCCATTTCCCAAGCTGCCGGAATATTCTCCGCTTACAGCGTTTACCTGCGCGATTTTTGAACTAATCTCCGTTAGATCGGGTTGAAATCCCAATAGCTTTGATCTAATGGTTTTATCTCCGCAATTTAGTTCATTAAAAAGATAATCTTTAAAATCATCCGTATCCGTCTGTACTTTGTAAGCATAATATGTATTTCCAACTACCCATCTCCATAATCCATATTTATCAGATGAAGTCGGATCACTCTTATAATGTAAATTAATACGCTCATCATTCACTTTTTCAAAATGCTCACCCTCAATACCATATACAAGCAGGTTATACAGCTCTTTTCCTTCTTCGCTGTTCATAAGCTCTATTAGGCGCAAAGCCTCTTTAGAATGTTTTGATGTTGCCATAATGGCTGTGCCTCCGGCTGCGGACTTAGCGGGCATATAATAATAATTCGCATACATTATTGGCTCTGTTTCCATTGTATATTTACTTTTATCATTTTCCTTCCAATTTTTCCATGTCTGTTCGGTCCATAAGGTATACCCATCCGCTTTTCCATAATCATCTGCTGGAGTTACTGTTAAAATATCGGGGCGTATATATCCTTTTTTATACCATTTGTCTGCATATTCGCACAGAGCCTTAAACTCATCTGTTTGCCTTAAATTTACTATCTTCGGGTGTTCATCAAATATATTAAACGCATATATTGATTCTATATTTTCATATCCTAATGTTGTCTGAGTACCCGTAACAAAACCTTTTCTAAGCTCTCCATTAGCTGCTAAAGTATCCAAATATTCTTCTAATACCGAATAACATTCTTTATTAAAAGTTTTATTTTTAAATATCGTATTCTGGATTTTTTCCTTATCCATATATTTATCAGCTAAATTTTTGGGTGTCCTGAATCCCCAAACCGCGCTGACCATCATTTGATTATTAGGTACAATATATGTTTTGCCGTCAACCTTTCCAAAATCCCATTCCCAATCAGGCAATACATTTTTCAACTTAATTGTTTTGCTGATTAAATCATCAAGAGGCAAAAATACACCATTTCTTGATTCGGTGGCAAAATTAAGGGTGTATGTTTGTGCCAGATCAATTTGCTCGCCGGATGTCTGCATCAACAAAAATTTTTGTTTATAATCCGACGCAGGTATAACCTCAATATCAACATCAACATTTTCCATTTCAGGATATTCTTTAAGTTTTTTATTAAATTCAATCCATACCTTTTGAGAATCCTCTTGTTCCCCCGGTCCGGGCATAATCCATTTGAGCGCTACTTTTCCTTCCTGATTTCCCGTTTTTGTAGTTTGACAGCCGCATACCGATATCAGCATAGATGCAGACAACAAAAGCAAGACAATTTTTTTCATTTACATCATCCCCTATATTTTTATATTATTCTATCCCTTTATTGCGCCAATCGTTAAACCCTCTGCAAAATATTTCTGAAAAAACGGGAAAACCACAAGCACAGGACCTGCCGCAACCATAGCCAAAGCAAATTTCATCGTTTCCGTTGGAGTATCAACATTGCTTAGCATTCCTGTTTCAGCCGCCATTTTTTTAACAAATTCCGTTTCTCTTAATATCTTCTGCAAAAGATACTGCAAGGAATACAAATTTTGATCTCTTATGTAAATCAGTGCAGTGTTCCAATCATTCCACTTTGCGACAACCGTCATAAATGCAACCGTCGCTACCACAGGCGTCGATAATGGCATAATAATTTGAAAATAAGTTCTAAGTTCGCTCGCGCCGTCAAGCTTCGCAGATTCAACCAGGCTCTCTGGCAGGCCTTGAAAAAATGTTCTTATTAAGATAACATTCCATGCACTTACCAACCCCGGAATAATATAAATCCAAATTGTATTATCCAAATGCAGTATCTTACTGTTTATAATATATGAAGGCACCAATCCGCCGCTGAAAAGCATCGTAAAAAAAACATAAAACGTAAGTAGGTTACGCAGCTTATAATTTCTTCGAGACATTGGATATGCAACTAAAGTCATCACTATTGTCGATAGAATTGTCGTCATTACGGTAAACATTATTGTGATTTTATAGCCTTGTAAAATTTGCCCCGGATTTGCGAAAATACTTTTGTATGCGTCAAGGCTTATAACCTTTGGAAACAGTGTGTATCCGAAAACTTTAACCGTATTTTCACTGGAAATTGAAACAGATATCACTAAAATAAAAGGAAGTATGTATATCATACAAATTGCAATAAAAATAAAATGTAAAATAATTTGTCCCCTGTTTTTTCTAATATAACTCAAATGTTACCCCCCTTAAAACATACTGTTTTCCGGACTGATTTTTCTTACGATTCCGTTAACAATCAAAATCATTATCAATCCCACTACCGATTGGAATAAACCTACTGCGGCTGAAATTTCCAAATTTCCGTTTTGAAGTCCTCTGAATACATATGTATTAATTATATCTGTCGTTGGATATAAAAGGCCTACATCCATTGTAGTCTGATAAAACAATCCAAAATCGCCGCTAAATATACTTCCAAAAGCTAAAATAGTTGTAATAGTCATAATCGGAACAATATGTGGTATAGAAACATATCGGGTCTGCTGCCATTTCGTCGCTCCGTCAATCTGTGCCGCTTCTAATAATGCCGTATCCATTCCTACTAACGCCGCATAATATATTATTGAATTCATACCAATTCCCATCCACAAATTAGTTATCGTTAAGATCAACGGCCACCATTTGGGCTCGGCATACCAATTGATAGTTCCATTGAAACCGAACAAATGTAAAATTTGATTCATCACTCCCGCTGTAGGATTTAAAACCGCATAAACTATAAATGCAATTAATACCATAGATAAAAATTTTGGTAAAATCATTACTGTATTATAAGCCTTCACTGCTATTTTATTTCTGATATTATACAGCAGAATCGCTATAAGCACTGCTCCAACCAAATTCACAATCATAAAATCAAAGCTATACAAAACTGTATTTCTCGCAACTCTCCATGCGTCTTGAGAAGTAAAGAAAAACTCAAAATTCTTAAATCCAACCCATCCGCTGCCAAATATCCCCAAATTCGGTCTAAACCTTTTAAATGCAACTATACTGCCGATCATCGGCATATAATTAAAAATAAATAGAAGTATCACAGCCGGAAGCGCCAATAAGCTTAGCTCAAAATTTTCTTTTAGCGTATAGTATTTTATATCTCTTCGTTTATTAATTCTTTCATGTTGTAATTGTACATTCAATTTCTCCACCTCATGTTTTATTAGTGATTCCATTACATAAATTCATATTGTGAACAGTTATTTTACAAAATCTTTTAAATATATTATATCACTATATGTTTATAAATAACAGATATTTTGGTTACTACATCTGTGTATTTTCGTTACATTTTGATACTAAAGAGTGAAAAAAAATAACCAAGCTGCATTTGTTCTGGTAAACATCATGCACCTTGGCATATATAATATTTAATTTAATTCTTTATATGGAATTCTTATACGAACAGCAGTCCCTTCTCCTTTTTTACTGCATATTTCTATACCGAAGTCTTTCCCATAGTATATTTTTATTCTCTGATGAACATTTCGAAGCCCCAGATTTTTTGAATAAAATATATCATCATCCACCAGCCTTTTTCTTACCTCTTCAATTTCTTCATTGGTCATCCCCACTCCATTATCGCTGATTTCTATAATAATATTATCCTCATTAACCCATCCGCTGATTTTTAAAAGTAACTTTTCTTTAGCTGACGGAATCAAGCCATAAAATATAGCATTCTCAACAATTGGTTGAAAACTCATTTTAGGAATATTGACGTTAAATAGACTTTCATCAATAGCCCATTGTATTTTCATTATTTCTTCATTTCGCACCTTTAAAATTTCCCAGTATGTATTTATACATTCAATTTCTTTATATAACGGAACTACATTTTCTCCGACATTTATAATATATCTTATGAATTTTGACAAGTTATTAATGGTTGTAACTACAGCATGTCCTCTGCCGAATTCTTTTGCTACCATTAAATTCATAACATTTAATGTATTGAAGATAAAATGTGAATTGATTTGCAATTGTAATGAATAATTTTTAAAACGTTCCGCTTTTTCAAATTGTTCAAACATTTTAGATTTAATATCTTTGCTTGTGTCCAGTTCTTTGATAATTTTTTCCGCTAATCTATAGGTTTCCCCGCTATTTCTCCATGTATTAATCTCTTTTACTATCATACTGTTATCTGAAATACTAAGCTTATAAAGCGGCATATAAATTTTTAAATTTAAATAAACCGCTATAACGGATACAATAACTATACTGAATACTGCAAAAAAAATAACGATTACAATTATACTGTTCCTGCCCTTATCCAGTGAATTTAAAGATTTAACGATTACATATCTCCATTTAAATTTATCTGAATTTTTATACATTATAATATTATTTTTATTAATAGAATTTTCGCCCGGCTTTGTGTTTAAACCAGATAATAAATCATCGAAATTACCAAGATAATCAAGCATAATTTCTTGACATAATATTCTGTTTTGATCATCTATTATATATCTTTGAACTTCGTTTTCATTACCAAAATCAACAATTCTGCTGATTTTCTTCATATCAACATTAATTATTACAGCACCCGTGCTATTGTTTTTTTTAAATTTTTTTATAATTGTGATTACATAAGGATAACTATTGTTTACTTTTCTCGGATAAATTATAGAATCCTCTGTATTATTTTTACATCCCGCAATCCAATCATTATCCTTAAAACTACTGGCATTATATTTACGTTCGTTTGTATATAACTTATCGAAATTTTCTGAATAAATATATATAGAATCAATATAATTAAATAAAATTTTTATTTCTTTAATTTTATTGATAACTTTATCATCAAATTCGGGTATGACTTGTTGCGGTGATGAATTTGAGACTGCTATATTTACTAATTCATCCTGCATTAGTGTATTAATAGTTGAATTTACGTTATTAAATAAATTATCAATATCATTCTTAAATGAACTAATATCATTCTCCGCCATTATTGTTATCTCTTTTTTTGTATTGTCACTTGTAAATTTAAAAACCAAAATAGCAAATATAATCAACAAAATCATTATACTAGTAAAAACAACTGACATTGTTTTAAAAAACAAATTATTAAATTTATATTGTTTCCATAACGATTTTAAAAAAGAAATCATTTCTTTTGATTGCTCCTATTTTTTGATATCTTTTCATAATATTCTTTCGGATAAAATGAAGTATAATAATAAAACATTTTATTAAAGCTTCTTCTGCTATAATAACCTACCTGTTCCGATATTTTTGTCAAGTTTAAATTTGTTGTTTTCATCAATTCAATTGATTTTTCCATTCTAATTTCAATTAAATATTCGGAATATGTTTTTCCGGTTTTTGATTTATAATATCTGCTGAAATATGAAGGATTCATATAGAGCATCTTTGCAACCTCATCCCTGCCGATGTTTTTGGAATAATTCTCTTTCATATATTGATTTGCTTTTTTAATGATCTCATCCTCATATTTATTATTTTTTGAGATATCCTTTTGCCCCGTTTCACTAAAATCAGGTCCTTCAAATTGTTTACATGAACGATAAGAATGAATAATAGAATCATCTTCGTCTATTATGCTCATAGAAATTTCCAAAATATTATTGAATTGCTCCACAAAATTAACATCGCACTTTAACCCGATTGAGTCATTAAGTAGCATATTGATTTTATATTTAATTTCTTCACCCACATTGAGTATTGCAAAATAAAACTTATTATATTTGTGAAAAACCGGAAATATATCATTTCTGTAAATCATATTTAATATATTATAAATTGCCACCTGCAGGAGTTCATGTTCATAACTCAATTTACTTGCGAATCTGTCCTCAACGCTAAACTCAAATAAACATCCTGCCAAATCAATAGGAAACGCTATGCCAAAACTTTTTAAATTTTCAGATGTAAGATCTTTTTTATCATATGATTTAAAAAATAAATCCAGAAAAAAGCATTCATATTTTTCTATTTCCCATAATAAAGAGTTATCCTGTGTTTGAATTAAGCGCTCAGATATTCTTTTAATAGAATTCTCTAGTTCATCCAAATTAACAGGCTTTAACAGAAATCCGGCAACCCCGTAATTTATAGCTTTTTGAGCATAAGTAAATTCATTATAGCCGGTTATAATAATTATTTCCCCCTTGAAATTATCATTATATAAATTCTTTGATAATTCTAAACCATCCATTACAGGCATCTTGATATCGGTAATGACCAAATCGACCTTATTGCTTTTTATGTAATTTAATGCTTCAAGCCCATTTTTAAAGCAGCCTGAAATATTACATTCAAAATTCATGCTTTTGATTAAATCTTTCAACAGTAAACATGTTTTCATTTCATCATCTGCAATTATTAAATTTAAGAACAAAAAATCACCTCATTCCATTAATCATTATTATATTCTAATGATTATCGGAAATTTTCGAAAAAAATTAAAAATTAAAATCATTTATATTATATAACACAACAAAAAACATGTCAAGCATTAAGATATACTTACATGTGATCACTTCAATTGAGAACATCCCAATCGCTGATTTCCGCCAATGCTGATAAACGAAAAGCAGACGGCCAAGCTACCAGCCAATCATTCATACTTCCTCTTTTAATTTTATCAGCTTTATCTATTTTATCCGTTCCTGTCCACCTGCAATGAAAATATGCTTCATTTTGACCTCCAACCGGCCTTTTTCTATCATGAACTATTAAATTATCTTCATCACTTATACATTGAGTACATGCATTCCATAGAATTTTCGCCCGGATTTTCCACTTGCCGTCATTCAGCAAAAAGCTTAACTTTAAAAATTCAGGAACAACCAATGCCCCGTACATATCCAAATGATGGTGTTGTGTTGATACCGAAGTCATGCCTATCGTTTTAAAGCAATATTTTGAAAAATCAGAATCTCTGTTATATTCAGCATTATAATGAAATGTCCATGACATAAAATAATAAGCAGCCTTTTGTGCAAATTCCAGATATTTAATATCTTTTGTTATTCCAAATAACTTAATAGATGAAATAAGCAACGGTACCGCCGTTTCTTTATCAATGCAAACCGTATCTAAGGCGCCTGCTGTGCATTTAAAATTATTAAGATCACGATTAAAATAAAAGTTAATCGCTTCGATTGCGCAATCTAAATACTTTTTAATATGTATCTGCTCATATAATTCGCATAAAGCGCATATTATGAATCCCCCAATCGTTCCGCCTTTATCAATGCAGTTTCCGCTCAAGGTCCATGTTTTTCCAAACCCATATTCATTACTATAATGATTAACAAAAAAATCACAGATATTTTTCACTGTTTCTAAGTATATAGGTTTGTTAATTTTAATATCCTTCAAAGTTTGATAAGCCTTCAGAATCTGAAAAGCGCCGAATCCCAAATTACAAGTATCGGCGAATGCATTTTCCTTATTTTGCGCGTCCTTAAGCTGCACTATAATTAACCCGCTGGATGCAGTACCATTTAAAACCCAATTATCGAGTATTTCGATTCCCGTTTTTAAAGAGCCCCCATTTTTATTCAATATATAATCATATATAAGCATCCTTGAAAATAAAGCGTTTTGACCGCACCACGCCAGCTCAAAACATTTATCATTCCTAAATTCAAAGCCATTTTTATCATCCGGAAGATAACCTATTATAAACGCCTTTAACCCGTCACAATCGCTAATTATGCTCTTAGCGAAATTTATGCCAAGCTTCCAAAGTATTTCAGGTTCTTTGTATGGATGTGTTTTCATATTAAATATATCTATAATTTTGTCTAAAACATTTGCTATACCAAAATTTTTCCATCGTGGACAACTTACAGATATAAATAATTCAACTGAAAATTCCTCATTTTGATCTAATACTATGTAATCATCAAATCCATCGCAATAACCGTCCCGTGTATAATATGTGACAGGTGATTCCTTTACAGGATGATAAATTCTTTGTTTATATGTTCCATCAATATTATTTTCTATACTACAAGCCGAATTCAATGATTTGCTATCTTTACAGGAAGAAAAAATTGCAATTGCGTATTTTTCATTTTCAACAACAGTACATGAGGGGATCGATGTCCTGTCATATGAGAATATCCATGCATATGAATTATACGATAACCCTTTTGGTTCATTTCCGTTTCCCCATTCATTGCCGTTATATAATACACATGGAATCAAGTAATTTTCTGCCTTAAAACATGATTTTATCTCAAAAACGGTTTGAAAACTTCTTTTAAATTGTGATATATTCTTCCATTTTCTATTTACCTTATACAATCCGTTATTAATTTCTTCAAAGCTTATGATGACTTCATTTGAAAAATCTGAAAATACAATTGTTTTATCATTTAAATATTTATATGATTCTATTATATTTAATGAATTATTCTCTAAATAACCAACAGAATCTATATATGCAACCGCAGAACTTTCCATTTTATGAGATAAAAAAAACTTCTCATTATAGTCTATAATATACATTCACTTATTCCCTCATTTTATAGTTTCAATCTTTGAACGATATTCCATGTATTTCCTCCCGTCAGGCGCTCATCACCGCCGTATTTTGCTGCTGTAAACAAGTATGTTGTATCATTATCAAACAACAGCACCGGCCTTTCGCGCCTTTGCAAAGAAATTTTTGAACCATCCTCATACTCAACTTCGAAATCGTATGCCATAACTGGCTCGGCAGGCTCCCAATTTATTGCGTCTTTTGAAATAAAATGCACACCTGATTTAGCCAAACCTGTATATTTCCCGCCTGCATCCTCTGCAAGCATTTCATAATGATCTCCGTTTTTAAATACAAACATATCCTCAATCATTCCCATTGGAAATAAGTCATATTTTAAAACTTTAAATTCCCCATCATAACAATTAGCCCTTGCAACAGAAACCTTTAGCTTGCCGTCTCTGTAATACAAAAGCAGATCTCCATTATCCATTACCAATACAGATGGATTGTTCGCATTTGCAGGCAGCCTTATCGGACTATCAGAGCGAATCCAGCCATTTTCAAGATTTTTTGAATGCGCATAGCCTATCGCCCGTTTTTCTCCGCTGCCATCAGGCGTACCAATGTAGAACAATACATACTCGTCACCGTTTTTTGTTATAAATGGATTGTGTGCCATCATGCCATCCCAATAGCCTTTTCCCCGACTGCCAATAATGACCTTTACAAATTGAAATGGTTTGCTAAGATCATCTGTCATTGCCAGCACTATTTCAGAGCTTATCATATATCCGTCAGGAAATGATGTTGATTTTGGCCATCTTGCAGCAAATAAATAATATTTTCCGTTATCGCCTTTAATCGCGGAACCGCACCATACGTAATAGCCCTCCATTTTAAAACCGGAATTTTTAACGACAGGCATTAATCTATTTTTAAACGTCAATTTACCCACTCCCTATAACTTGAAATTATCTAATTCATACATACTTAAATATTTTTCTGTATTTTTAAGCATTAACATAAATAATTCCTTTGACTGCTCAATATTCAAAATGTTTTGAGGGTCGCCTAAAAAAGCTTTAAACGCAAGCTTTAAATCCCTGTTTTTAGCAGCCTTTATCATCGTTTCCTGACAGCATACTACAGGTTCAATCAAACCCAAAATATCACAGGGAATATCCCCTGCAAATATAGGCGATACATTATTTGCAGAAAAAAATGCGTTTGTTTCAACGACTGCACCAAGAGGAATGTTTGGAATTTGCCCCATATTCGGAAGATTAACATTTGTAGTCAAATCTCCTAAACCTAAAATAGCCTTTATTTGAGCTACCCCTTCTTCTCCTGTTGGGTTTATCTGAAAATCCAATTTTCCACTTATTAGATCCTCGCTTTTCTTTAATCTTTCATCTAATTCCTGTTTTCTGAATGAAACCGGCGTAAGCGCAAATGCCCATTTATCAACATTTTCAGGGCATCCCAAATACCAATTATTTGGGCAAAATTCCGATAAATGCCTGTCACCCGCAGCTGCAATTTTGCCATATCTCAAAAATAAATCACATTTAACCTTATTCGACGTTTTAAATAGCTTATTTATCCAGTTATCGCCGCTATGGTCATCCTCAGAAACCTCTTTTAAAAGTATTTCCTCAGCGTATTCTTTAAATAAGGGGTAAATATCTATATTTCTGTATTGAGCCTTTGTAAGCCAAGTAAAATGATTAATACCCGTAACCTCAACTTTAATATCAGAACGATTAATCTCCCCTACATTTAATTTGTTTTCAAGTATATTTTTTAACAGATTTTGCGTCCCGAACACTTCGTGGCAACATCCAAATGCTTTTATTTTAGGGAATGTTTCATATAACATTCTGACGCACATTGTCATAGGATTTGTATAATTTATCACCCAAGCATCAGGACAATTTTTTTCTATGGCTTTCGCAAATTCCTGAAACATAGGCAAAGTCCTTAAACCTCTCACATTCCCGCCAAGGCCGGTTGAGTCGCCGACTGATTGATAAATACCAAACTTTTCAGGCGTATGTACATCCGATTCCATTTCATCAAGTGTACCTGGCAAAATAGAAATTATAACAAAATTTGCATTTAATAATGCTTTATCGATTGTTTCTGTTGCATGATATTTAAAATTTCCTCTAATTTTATTTCCAATTATTTCATTGTTTTTTGCTGCTAAATAATCAATATCATATAAGTATACATCACCGCTCATGTGACTTTCTTGTGCCAAATCACTCATCAATCCCCAAGCCCAGCCTCTTGATCCGCCGCCTACATAAGCAATCTTTAAATCTTCAACACTATTATTTACAAATCTCATTATCATTTTCCTTCCCTTTGTATATAATATTACATAAGTAATATTAATTTGGTTCACTTAAAACTTATAAATATTATAACATTATATATTTTATATAAAAAGACCTTATGGTTACTATTTTCAATTCAACCATGCATTTTCGTTACTTTATTATAAGCGCGGGCAATTGTATCGTTCCATGCATCCAGTATAATTTCTTAATAATTTTTAGAGACGGGTTCTGGCATGAGGTACGCTTGCCTGATTAATGGTAGAGAAAAATATCATATAATTTATATAAAATATATAGAACAAGTTCCTTTTTAAGTCTTTTTAAAATATAATAGTAGGAGTAAATATTATATTTTCTATGCAAGGAGGCTATAATTATGAAGGTTGCAATTCTGACAATGTTTAATGGGCTTAATAATACATATTCACTAGTTAATGTTGTCGCCGAACATTTAAGGATGCTTTTGGACGCCGGAGTTCAGACTAAAATGCTTGTTTCAGAAGACTGCCCTGATATTGAACGCAAAGGGATATTTGCGGACGAGCGATTGGAATGGGTTAAGATAGTCAATAAGCTGAATGATAATCAAATTCACTGGTATGACTATTCTCAGCCGGATGGCGAAGTTCACGAAACTTTTTTTAAAGAGGCAGAGGTGGTTGCCAACGATTTTGCAGATAAATTATCTGATGTAGAAATATGCATAATGCACGATATTCATTATCAAGGGTGGCATTTAATGCATAATGTAGCAATAAGAAAAGCACAGGAAAAACTGCCAAATATAAAATTTATAGCTATTACTCACTCAGCACCTGTAAACAGACCACCGGATACGAAATGGCCATTTTCATGCAGATATGATCCAATGCCGAATACAACTTATGTATATCCTACATATTCCGGTTTGCCTGCACTTGCAAAGCAATATAATGTGCCTGAAGGAAAATGCAGAGTTATTTACAATAGTCTTGATTTAATCTCCTTTATGAGTGACGAGGTTAAATCCATTCATCGCGAAATAGATTTACTCAGTCCCGATATTTTAATAGTATATCCGGGTAGATTTACTACAGGGAAGAAATTTGAAAAGGTTGCTGCGCTTGCAGGCGCTATTAGAAAAAAAACTGAATTATCGGTTAAAGTTATCTTTTGTGATTTTTCATGTATGGACATCGAAGCTGATAAATATAAATATGCAATCAGGAAAATCGGCTGCTATTTTGGACTAAGTGAGCAGGATATTGCATTTACAAGTGATTTAGGTTATCCCCAGGGATTCCCCCGAAGCGGAGTTTTAGAATTATTTACATTATCAAATCTTTTTATTTGTCCTTCTTATTCAGAATCCTTTGGACTTACAGTTGTTGAAGCGGCAGGCAGAGGTAATTTTTTAGTTGTGAATGAAGCGGTTCCTGCTCTTGAAGAAATAGGGAAAACCCTTAAAGCATATTTTATGAGATGGGATGCCCGTAACTTTGGTTTTGATACAAAAGAAACATATAAACCATCGGAACAGGCTTATTTAGAGGAACACGCAGTAAGAATATTAGATTTGATGAGAGATAATTCTGTTCTGTATGCAAAAACTACAGCACGGCAGAAATTTAGTCCTCAATGGGTATGGTATAACCAGTTACAGCCTTTATTGGAAGAATAATTAAAGCAGGCGGGGCCTGCACCCAAATCGCGCGGAGGCGCTGCAAAAGCACTTAAATCACAACCGCGTAGTTTCTTATAACGTAAAAAGAGCAGGGTACTTTTCAGTATCCTGCTCAATTTATATTTCGTTTATATATTATATAAAAACAAGTGCATGTGCTGCTATATAAATTATTTCTCCGGCAAATCCGCTGATATCAACAGTAAATGTGTGACTATCAAAATATAAGCTGGGATCATTTACAGTAAATTGGTCAGGGAAGCTTCCGGGTGCACTGTTTGTAGGAGCTGTATCATCAACATATAAATGATTTTGACTCATTACATAAGGATTATTTGTAGTAATAGTTACAGATAAATCGTTACCATTACGTACTATATGAACTGTTCCGATAGGAGTATGATTTGCGCCAAGTCCGAGATCAACTGTTTTTTCATCTTCACCGACACCTAAAGTTGTGTATTGAGCATTTCCTTCGCCGAAATCAGTTCCAACCGACCATGCCGAACCTGCTTCTGTATAGCTGGTTGTTGTCGTAGTCGTTGACGTTGTGCTTGTTGTCGTTGACGATGTTGTAGTCGTTGTTGTCGACGTTGTAGTCGTTGTTGTCGACGTTGTGGTTGTTGTCGACGACGTTGTAGTTGTTGTCGACGACGTTGTGGTTGTTGTCGACGACGTTGTGGTTGTTGTCGACGACGTTGTGGTTGTTGTCGACGACGTTGTGGTTGTTGTCGACGACGTTGTGGTTGTTGTCGACGACGTTGTGGTTGTTGTCGTAGATGATGTTGAAGATGTGGTTGGTATTATAATAGTATCCTCGAGCTTAAATTGAAGCAGCATTTCTTTTTTTATTACGTTTCTTAATATTCTCTCTACAGAACTATTAATTTTAAGCAAATCATCTATAGTCGGCGGTTCTGTTTGCGCCGCACTGTAATTAGTTTCAAGCGTCCCTAAAACAAATTGAATTTTTTCAGCTTCGGCATTAATAATGTGTGCCAAGCCCAATTCTTCAAGGGCGATAGAAGCAAGCAACAGGTTAATAACATCATCTCTGTCAATATCTATATTGGGATCTATATTCGGTATTTTTGGTAATGACAAGTTGTATCCTCCTTTCATATCAAGCATACTACATATTATGTAAACTATAATAATTTTGTGATGATTATCAGCCCAATAAAAAATTAAATAGGGGCAAATTTCGTTTTATCTACATAATATGTTACTATATCAATAATGAAAGGAAAACTAAAATGAACGTACTGTTATTTACACCTTCTTATAAACGTCCATACATGCTGCGCCAATGTATACTCAACGCAAAAAATCAGTCTTATACAAATTTCACTCACTCAATCAGTATTATGTATGACGATGAGTCTGAAACCTTAAATTATGATATTTTATTTGACGATATACTTGATGACAGATTTATTATTCAGTATAACAAAAATTCCAGCACTCATACAAATTATATGGCTCCGCTTTTAAATTGTCCTGCACCTTACGATATATATATTAAAATTGATGACGATGATATATACAAAAAGGATTATGTTAAAACAATAGTTGATTATTTTGAAGCAAACGAATGTGATGTATTAAGCTCTAAAGTCGCATACCAGCTAAATAATTATTATTTATCAAAAGGTGATTATCAAAATCTGGGCTGTGATTTTCCTGATAATAATTTCATGATGTCTAATACATTTGCATTTAGTCATAAGGCATATCAAATTCTGCTTGATATTAGAGATACCAATAATTTTGAAGATGTTCAGTGGAGGTACGCATGGAGCACAAACGGAATTAAAGATCATAATGTTGATAATTCTGATAATTTAATCTGGCATATCCATGGCAAAAATATATCAATCGGTGATTGGTACCGTCCTAATTAAATTGCAGATTTGGAGGAAACGTTAATGGATTTAATACCAAAAAAAATACATTATTGCTGGTTTGGCGGAAAGCCGATGCCGGAGCTTGCCCAAAAATGTCTGGAGAGTTGGGATAAGTTTTTACCGGATTACGAAAAAGTGTTATGGGATGAAAATTCTTTCGATATAAATTCAACTATATTTACTGAGCAAGCTTATAATTCGGGGAAATTCGCATTTGTAAGTGATTATGTCCGTCTTTATGCTCTGTATAATTATGGCGGCATTTATATGGATACCGATGTTGAGGTATTGCAAAATTTGGATAAGTTTCTTATCTTCCCCGCCTTTTCAGGCTTTGAAAATCCGGATTATATACCTACAGGTGTCATTGGGGCGGTTAGCTTTCACCCATGGGTTAATCGATTTTTGAAATACTATAAAGATAGACCATTTCTAAGAGAAGACGGGTCAATGGATTTAACCGCTAACGTTAGATTTATGACATGGATTTCAATACAGGAGTTCGGATTGAAGCTGGGGAATATGTTTCAAAGATTAAAGGATGATGTGTATATTTTTCCAAACGATTATTTCTGCCCGAAGGTATGGGAAACCCGCGCGGTAAACCTAACGGTAAATACGCATACTATTCATCATTTTGCCGCTTCATGGATGTAAAGAGCAACAGCAAAGCCAGCTTTAACAGCTGGCTTTGCTTTATCTTAGCGAATACCGCTTGTAACATTATAATATAGCTCAGAATATATTATTAGTGAAACATTTTATAAAGAGGTGAAGTAATGTCTTTCCCAAAAATACCGGATATTAATCCTGAAATAAATATTACATTTGAAGATTCAATAAACTTATTATTAGCGTCGGTAGCTCTCGAAGAAATAAGCTTATCAAAGCTAATTGAAGCCGAAAAAGATAAAATTTTATTTGTGTTAAATAATTGTGATGATAAAGAAACTGCATTACATAATGCAATAGATATAAACAAAAGCGTAGACAGCACAATAAAAAATATGATAAAGCTTCAAATGCTTTTACAGTTTAAGCTAGAAAATATTATTGAAATTATACCGACAACAACTACATCAACCACAACCTCCTCATCAACAACAACGACCGCTTCATGTACAAGAACTACCACTACAAAATGCTTATCCACAACAACTACAACACATACGACAACGTGCAGTACTTCAACGTGTTCAACCACAACCAAGAAAAAATGCGGGTGCAGTTTAATAGGAAAAGGAAAAGGTTGTATCACAAACAAATCAGATAAATATTTTAACTGTCCTGTTTATGTTAAGGCGTTTATATTTAAAAACAATATAAATGACGGTTCTTTAAGCTATTTGATTGAAAATGACTGTCATGAATTTTATATGGTTGCTCGTGAAAACAGCATTAAAATGGAATGTCCGCAGGCACAGCATCCGGAAATGCTAACAATATACGGCAAGGGATTTATACGGGAAAAGCCAGATTCCTGCGCAAAAAATTTAGTATATTTTGAATTAAGAGTTTGGGACGAAAAAATAGGTAAAAGAGGATTTCAAATGAAAATCAGATCGGAAAGCAAACATGAACTTAATCATGACAGCGGCTTTGTGCAAACAAGAAACCCTGATTATAGTTTAAAAATAGAAACATATTAAGAAAAACCGCTGACTATTATTCTTGTCAGCGGTTATGAATTTATTCAGACTTAACCTTCGTATTCCTTTGAGCCAAAAAATTCCATCAGCCCTGCCATATCAATATCTTCTTTTTCTTTGCCGTTTATGTCCATGGCAATTTCACCCTCGTGAAGCATAATCAGCCGGTTTCCGTAATTTGCGGCATGGCGGAGATTATGAGTAACCATTATAGTGGTAATCTTCTTTTCAGTAACAATTTCGTTTGTAAGCTCCATAATTATATGACTTGTTTTAGGATCAAGAGCAGCCGTATGCTCATCAAGCAGTAGCAGCTTAGGTGTGAACATGGTAGCCATAACCAAAGCGATTGCCTGCCTTTGACCGCCCGACAAACTGCTAACTTTAGCGTTCATATTATTTTCCAGCCCTAATTTCAAATGGCTGATCAGTTCTTTAAAATAATCTATTCTTTTATGATTTATACATCTTCCAAGCGTGAACGGCTTGCCTTTATTATCCGCCATCGACATATTTTCTAAAATCGTCATTGAAGGACATGTTCCGACAGCGGGATTTTGAAATACACGGCTAATATATTTTGAGCGCATATATTCGGATTTTTTCGATATATCAACACCTTCCAGCAAAACCTTCCCGCTGTCCGCAGGCACGCTTCCGCTGATTATGTTTAAAATGCTGCTTTTCCCGGATCCGTTGCTGCCTATAATGCTGATAAATTCACCCGGCTCAACATCTAATGAAAAATCCTTAAATATCTCATTTTCATTAGGCGTGCTTATATTATATGTTTTTGATATATTTTCAAGATTAAGCAACGATGCCACTCCTTTTGAAATTGCTTATTACTAAAGTTATAATAAACAATACTGTAATAATCAAATTCATATCGGATGATTTAAAGCCAAAATTCATCGCAAGTATAATGCAGGCTTTATAAACTATCATGCCTATTATAACAGCTGTTGTAGCTTTAACAAATGTTAGCTTTCTGAAGAGAGTTGTGCCGATAATTACCGCGGCAAGCCCCATTACAATAGTTCCTACGCCTGACGAAATATCAAACTGCATTATTTTCTGACTGTTAACCGCCCCCGCAAGCGCTACAAGCCCGTTAGCCATCGCTAAACCGAATATTTTAATATTACCGGAATTCTGCGCAAGCGACACTACAAGCTGTTCATTATCTCCTGTCGCTCGAAGCAGAAACCCATGTTTGGTTTTTAAATATAAATCCATCAGAATTTTAATTCCTACCGCAATTAAAAATACAATAATTAACGAAGTGTATTTAGAAGCGGGGGCGATATTAAAAATTGTTTTGCTTCCCATAAGGAATATATTCGGAGAACCTGCTATTCTATAATTTACCGAATATAACGCTGTCATCATAAGGATACCGGACAGGAGATCTTTTATTTTAAGCTTTACATGCAGCAAGCCTGTAACAAGACCTGCCACGCAGCCGGCAATAAATGACAATAAAAGCGCTAGCCATGGATTTTGCCCGTGCGTTAATATACTTGCGCTGACCGCCGCGCCAAGCGGAAATGTTCCGTCGACCGACAGATCCGGAAAATCCAGAATTTTATAGCTTATATATACTCCTAAAGCCATTATTCCGTAAATAAAGCTTTGTTCCAGTACTCCTATAATAATATCCACGATGACCCTCCAAAATTTTTTGGTTTAAATCTTTGTCATATCTTTAAGCAGGCTTTCATCTACCGACATTCCAAGCTTTGCCATCTTTTCAGTATTTACATATTTAGAAAAATCTTTAACTGTCTCGAAATGTATTGTATTTATATCTTCGCCTTTCAATACCCTTGCAGCCATCTTTCCAGCCTGTTTGCCAAGTTCTATATAATCTATCCCAACGGTTGCTAAACATCCGTTTTTAACCTGCTCAATTTCCGACCCGAACACAGGAATTTTTTTAGCGTCCGCTTTTTCGAGTATCGCTGCAAGCCCTGAAACAACGGTATTGTCAGTTAAATTTGTCATAACGTCAACTTTAGATAACACAAAATCTGCCGCTGCCGGAATTTCAGCCTGTTTTGCTATACCTCGGGAAATAATTTCAAAACCGTAACTTGGAGCAAGCGTTTCAAATGTTTTTATCTGGCTTATAGAATTTACTTCGCTTGTTGTATAAATAATACCGATTTTTTTAGCGTTCGGCATAAGTTCTCTTATGAGTTTAAGCTGCTCTTCAACCGGAAGCTTGTCGCTTACGCCTGTAATTCCATCCATATTTTCAGTTTCGCTTTTCGCAAGTTTTGCGGCAATCGGGTCTGATACAGCATTGAAAATTACAGGAATCTTCTTTGGCAATGCAGCCGAATATGCAGCCTGTGCCGTCGGCGTAGCAATGCCGCAGATTAAGCTTACATTATCTGATACAAATTTAGAAACTATCTGATTCTGCAAAGCCATATCCGTTTTAGCGGATTGAAAATCTATTACAAAATCTTCACCCTCTGCAAGACCACTTTCTTTAAGCCCCCCAATAAAGCCTTCCCTGCAATTGTCAAGCGACGGGTGGTCGGCAAACTGAGTTACCCCGATTTTGAAAGCCGTTTTTCCTTGTGTGCCTTTTTCGGCAGTTTTTTCGCAGCCTGTAAACATTGCCGCTAAAAGTGTGATTAAACAAACAACCATTAAAATTTTTTTCATTTTGATAACTTCCTTTCATATTCAAAAAAATATCCCTCTTATTTGCATAGCAAATTAAGAAGGTTGGTTTACATAAATATACAGTTATCCTCCCCTCAACTATTCTATGCTCAACTATGTTTAGATTGCCGCACTTAAAATACGACCTCAAGCTAAACCTCAACTATATAATATCACAAATTCATCTTTATGTCAAATGTTTTTTCAATATTATTTATCTCCATATATTTCCATATATATTACCAAATCTTGCAAAGGATAAATTTATCTGCGGAGTAAATAATATTATAGAATATTATAATGCATTGGAGTGGTATTTGTGTTTGTTTTAATTCTTATGATAGTTCAGTTTGCGCTGACAATTATCATGGGCTTTTATTTTATGTCAATTATTAAGGATCGAACCGCAACCAAGGACACCGTAAAGCGCAACAGCGAAAGCGAGCTGCGCAAGCTCGAATTTATGAATGCCATAAGGCTTAGTATGCCGTTATCAGAAAAGACCCGTCCCGCAAGCCTAGATGATATAATAGGGCAAAAAAACGGAATACGAGCGCTGAAAGCCGCACTTTGCAGCCCCTGCCCGCAGCATGTTATAATTTACGGGCCTCCCGGAATCGGCAAAACCGCGGCAGCGCGGCTTATGCTTGAGGAAGCTAAAAAATCTCCTCTGTCTCCGTTTAGAATCCAGGCAAAATTTATTGAAACAGACGCCACCATAATGAGGTTCGATGAGCGTAACATTGCCGACCCTTTAATCGGCTCGGTTCATGACCCAATCTATCAGGGAGCGGGAGCTTACGGACCTGCCGGAATTCCTCAGCCTAAACCCGGAGCAGTAACAAAAGCCCACGGAGGAATTTTATTTATTGATGAAATAGGCGAGCTTCATCCTATTCAAATAAATAAGCTTTTAAAGGTGCTGGAGGATAGAAAGGTTTACCTTGAAAGCGCGTATTATTCTCAAGATGACCCTAATATTCCGCGCCATATTCATGAAATATTCAAAAACGGTCTTCCTGCCGATTTTCGTTTAATCGGCGCTACCACAAGAAGTCCCGAGGAAATACCTCCGGCAATACGTTCCAGATGCGTTGAAATATTTTTCGATAACCTCAATCAAAGCCAGCTTTGCGTAATTGCGGCGAACGCAATTGAAAGAGGAAATTTTAAAGCGGAGGACGGAGTGTGCCAGCTTATTTCAGAATATTGCGCTAACGGCAGAGACGCTGTAAATCTTGTTCAGATAGCGGGCAGCTTATGTATGGTTGAAAACAGAAACAAAATAACTATTAAGGACGTTGAATGGGTAATTGAAACAAGCAAATATAACAGAAGACCAGACAGAAAAATTACTTCCGCAAGCAGAATCGGTTGTATAAGCGGACTTGCAGTAACCTCCGGCGGTGACGGAATAGTAATTGATTTGGAAGCGGAAATAACGGAAGGCTGTGGTTTTGACCTCGGCGGACTTACCGAAGAGGAATGCATCGAGGCGGGCGGACGCAAGCTTACCCGTACCTCAACCGCAAAAAGCTCGGTTAAAAACGCGATTTCTATACTCAAAAGAGTTTGTGACATGGATATGACCAGTAAGCATATACAGATAAACGTTCCCGGAGGTATTCCGGTTGATGGCCCATCAGCGGGAATAGCGATTTTTTCAGCTTTATACTCTGCTGTAAATATGGTGCCCGTAAGCTCGCTTACAGCTATGACAGGTGAAATATCAATAAGCGGAAAAATCTCTCCCGTAGGCGGAGTTGCCGCTAAAATTCAGGGCGCAATTGAGGCGGGAGCAACAAGTGTTATTATTCCCAAATCAAATTGGCAGAAAACGTTTGAAACACTTCCGATAGACATTTATCCGATTGAAAACGTAAACGAACTGCTGGAAATAATAGCGCCTGCAAACACAGTAAAAATGCCGTCTAAACTGGTTAGTGCATAAAATATTAATGAAAGCTGCCGCATAATGCCGGCAGCTTTTTTTGGATTCTAAAATACTTTTGAAACGCTATGTATTTTATTTTAAATAAAATACATATTGAAAATAATAAAAACATATGTTATAATTTAATATAAATTTATATTTATTGGAGGGTTTACAATGCGAAGTGATGCTGTAAAAAAAGGCATAGAAAAATCGCCCCACCGAAGTTTATTTAAAGCAATGGGATATACAAACGAACAAATAAAACGTCCGATAATAGGAATTGCTAATTCTTTTAATGAAATAGTGCCAGGTCATATTCACCTCGATAAAATTACCCGTGCGGTTAAAGACGGCGTTCTGATGGCAGGAGGAACGCCTGCTGAATTCGGCGTCATCGGCGTATGCGACGGGATTTCCATGGGTCACGAGGGAATGAAATATTCTCTTGCAACTCGTGAAATTATCGCCGATTCCATTGAATGTATGGCAAAGGCGCACGCATTTGACGGGCTTGTTTTGATTCCTAATTGTGATAAAATTGTACCCGGAATGCTTATGGCCGCCGCAAGGCTTAATATACCCGCTGTTGTCATCAGCGGAGGGCCTATGCTTTCACTTACGCATAATGATAAAAATCTTGATTTGAACAGTGTTTTTGAAGCCCGCGCGTCAGTTCAGGCAGGGTTTATGTGCGAGGAGCAGCTTGAAATATATGAAAACACAGCCTGTCCCGGCTGCGGCTCATGTTCCGGAATGTTTACCGCAAATTCCATGAACTGTTTATGTGAGGTTTTGGGGCTTGCCCTGCCCGGTAACGGAACAATTCCGGCAGTGTATGCCGCCCGAATCCGTCTTGCTAAAGAAGCAGGCATGAAAATCATGGAGCTTGTTGAAAATGATATTAAACCACTGGATATATTAAATGAGGACGCCTTTAAAAACGCTCTCACCGTTGATATGGCGCTTGGCTGCTCAACAAACTCAATTCTTCATTTGCCTGCAATCGCGAATGAAGCTAAAATTAAATTAAACATTGATATGGTTAATGAATTTTCATCAAAAACGCCTAATCTTTGCCATCTTGCCCCCGCAGGCGAGCACCACGTTCAGGATTTGTACGTTGCCGGCGGAGTACAGGCGGTAATGAAAGAGCTTACCAAAAAGAATTTGATTAATACCACGCTGCTAACCGTAACAGGTAAAACTGTAGGAGAGAATATAGCAAATTCCCGTATTCTTGACCATTTGGTAATTCGCAGTATTGACAATCCGTACAGCGAGGTCGGCGGAATTGCTGTTTTAAAAGGAAATATAGCAAAAGACGGCGCTGTTGTGAAACGTGCGGCTGTTGCGGAGGAAATGCTTGTGCATACAGGCCCTGCAAAGGTTTATGACAGTGAAGATGAAGCAATAGCCGCAATTTTAGGCGGTGAGATAGAAAAAGGCGATGTAATCGTTATACGCTATGAAGGGCCGAAAGGCGGGCCGGGCATGCGTGAAATGCTCTCCCCAACCTCCGCAATCGCCGGCATGAAGCTGGACAAGGATGTTGCTCTTTTGACTGACGGAAGATTTTCGGGCGCAACCCGGGGCGCGGCTATTGGCCATGTTTCTCCCGAAGCAATGGAGTGCGGCGCAATTGCCATAATACAAAACGGCGATATGATAAGCATCGACATTCCTAACGGAAAATTAAACGTAGAGCTGTCCGACGCGGAAATTGGGGAAAGAATGAAATTCTGGACTTGCCCATCTCCTAAAGTAACCGAAGGATATTTAGGAAGATACGCAAAGCTTGTTTCCTCAGCTTCAAGCGGCGCAATTTTGAGTTAAAATTATTATTGGAGAAAATATGAGAAAAATTTTAAGCTATACCCGCAGAGCGGTAGATGATTATAATATGATAAATGATGGTGATAAGATAGCTGTCGGGGTTTCGGGCGGCAAGGACAGTATTACGCTTATGCTCGCGCTGAAAAGGCTGCAAAGCTTCTACCCCAACAAATTCGACCTTATTGCTATTTCTCTTACAATGGGATACGAGGAGATGGATTACACACCTCTTCAAAAGCTGTGTGATGAAAACGAAATTGAGCTGATTTTACATCCGACGCGGATTGCCGAAGTTGTTTTTGATATACGCAAGGAACCGAACCCATGCTCGCTTTGCGCTAAGATGCGCAGAGGCGCGCTGCATGAGGTTGCAGTATTAAACGGCTGCAATAAGGTTGCGTTAGGTCATCATAATGACGATGTGCTTGAAACTTTTTTTCTTTGTCTTTTTAATGAGGCGCGCATAAGCTGTTTTTCGCCTGTTACATATTTGGACAGGAAGAATATTCATTTAATACGCCCGTTTATTTATATGCCCGAAAAAGAAATAAAAAGGTTTGTCAGCGCAAATAATATACCTGTAATTCATAATCCATGCCCCGCTAACGGGCATACAAACAGGCAGGATATGAAGGATTTAATTCGTGATTTATCATATAAAAACAAAGGGCTCAAGCAAAGGCTTTTTCACGCTGTTTCAAATTCAAAAATAGACGGTTGGGAAAGGACATGACATATGTTCAGAATTATTGTAGCGAGCGACTCACATGGTAATGTAAAATATATTGAGGATATTATAGATAATATCAAGGATATTAATTTAATTGTGCATTTAGGCGACTATGTAAGGGACGCTGAATATCTTGAATCATTATACCCCGAATATAAACATGCTTATGTGCGCGGAAACTGTGATTATTCAAGCAACGTACAGGATGAAAAAATATTAACGGCGGAAGGTTTTAAAATCCTGTTGACACACGGACACGGCTACGGCGTTAAAAGCGGCACCGACAGCCTTTTGCGGTATGCCGTGCAAAAGGAAGTCAATTGTGTTTTATTTGGACATACTCATCAAAAAAAATGCGAATGGATTGAAAATATTCTTTTTCTTAACCCCGGCAGCGGACAATTTGGTTCCTCTTCCCCTGCAATCGGCATTATAGAAATAGAAAATAACGAGCTGAATGGTTGTGTATTATAAAATTGTGATTCGGTTATGTTAACGGAAAGGATGAATATTTTGATTTTAGTTATTGACGTAGGAAATACAAATATGGTTTTTGGCGTTTATGAAAATGACGAGCTTAAAGCCTCATGGCGGAAAGCTACTTTAAAAAATATCACATCAGATGAAATAGGATTATTTATTTTAAGTATGTTTCAGCTTGAAAATATTTCTCATCACAATATCAGCGGTGTAATAATTTCATCTGTTGTACCTCCTATTATGTATTCGCTTGAACACGCAATAAGAAAATACTTAGATCATGACCCTATAATTGTAGATTCCCGTTTGGATTTCGGAATAAAAATTAAGGTTGATAATCCTAAAGAAGTTGGCGCCGACAGGCTTGTTAATGCTTATGCGGCATATAATCTATACGGTGGGCCACTTATAATAGTTGATTTTGGAACCGCTACCACTTTTTGCGGGGTTTCCGGAAATTGTGAGTATTTGGGCGGCGCAATATGCCCCGGAGTGAAAATTTCGCTTGAAGCGCTATATCAAAATACAGCGAAGCTTCCGAGAATTGAAATTGCGAAACCAAAAAAGATGATTGGCTCAAATACTGTTGAATCAATGCAATCCGGCGTTTTATTCAGCTATGTCGGAGGTGTTGATTATATAGTAAACGGTTTTAAAAAGGAGCTTGGGGAAAACGCTAAAACCATTGCCACCGGCGGACTTGCCCGAATGATCGCAAAAGAGTCAAAAACAATTGACATAACAAATTCAAGACTTACTTTGGATGGACTGAATATGATATATAAGAATTGCATAAAATATAACCTGTAAATTACTTTGCATGGAGGATAATATTTATGCTGAATATAAACTGTACAATGAAATGCGCTTATCAAAACGACGGCAAATGCACAAAGGAAAATATAGAATCCGCTGGTCATTCCAATGGATTATGCGCATATTTTATGCAACCCGACAAAATTAAAAAAGCAAAGAAGGAATAACAAATGAGCAATTTAGACAAATTTGCAGATGAAGTATTTGAAGAAGCGGTTGCCTTGCGAAGAGAAATTCATAAGTTTCCCGAAATGGCTTTTGAGGAGGTTAGAACTGCTGAGCTTATCTGCAAAACCTTGGATAAATGGGGAATTTCATATACAAAAAATGTAGCTAAAACCGGTATAGTTGGTTTAATTAAAGGAAAACCCAAAGATAAAACGCTCCTGCTTCGTGCAGACATGGACGCACTGCCTATGAAGGAGGAAACCGGTTTAGAATTTGCTTCCGCAAATGAAAATATCGCCCACATGTGCGGACATGATTCTCATGTAGCTACCCTGCTTGCCGCCGCTTACATTTTAAATAAAATGAAAGAAAGTTTTTCAGGGAATGTTAAACTTGTATTTCAGCCTGCCGAAGAGGGCGTCGGCGGCGCGCTCCCAATGATAGAGGAAGGCGTAATGGAAAATCCCAAGGTTGACGCTGCGGTTGCTCTTCATGTATCAAACGAAATAAATGCAAGTCAGATTAGAATTACAAAAGGCGCTGTTATGGCAGCACCTGATGAATTCGATATTATAATAAAAGGCAGAGGCGGTCACGGCGGACATCCCGATTTAAATATTGACCCCATTGTAATTGCGGCGCAGTTTATTACCTGTTTGCAAACAATAGCAAGCCGAAACATACCTCCGTATCAGCCTGTGGCATTATCAGTTACCAGCATTAACGCGGGTACAAATTATAATGTCATTCCCGATAATGTACATATAAGAGGGACTGCTCGCAGTGTTGACCATGAAATTCGTGAAAAGCTGCCCATTCTCATCGAAAATATGCTTAAATGCATAACCTTGGCACATGGCGCCGATTATGATTTTAATTTCAGATATATGTATCCTCCGACAATAAACGATGATACAATGAATAAAATTGTAGAAACGGCCGCGGAGAAAATAATCGGCAGTGAAAATATAATTCATAATAATTACCCATCAATGGGAGGAGAAGATTTCGCCTATTTCGCGAAGCTTGTACCTTCTGCATATTTTAATCTCGGGATAAAAAATGAGGAAATGGGAATTATTTATCCTATTCACAACAGTAAGTTTACAATAGACGAAACCGCGATTAAAACAGGTTCAAAAATATATGCGCAGATTGCCCTTGATTATTTAATGTGTACTGAATAAATAAAAATTCGGCATAAATAGTGACATTTTCGCAAATTTATGATATAATAAGTGCATAGGAAATAACGGTTTTGCCTAAAAAAGCTTGCACTTTGGAGTGATTATAATGT
>Ga0209373_10000937_pt1 | contig 39331 bp, 42 predicted proteins | sample Higcelweek5metaG_FD_187173 | JGI IMG/M metagenome (GOLD analysis project Ga0209373, IMG submission 187173) | Freshwater pond sediment microbial communities from the University of Edinburgh, under environmental carbon perturbations - High... | ecosystem: Environmental > Aquatic > Freshwater >... | reverse complement strand
AAGTTGATTCACTGGTTAATGCGAAACAGCTTGCCTTTTTGGCCCGCTATGCAACCCCTGCAGGTGAAGATGACATCAGTTTAGGAGCGGTTTACGACATGCGCATCATGGGCGATTCGGTTCAAGCTGATCTACCTTATTTTGGTCGAACCTATATGGTCGATTATGGAAACATCGAAGGAGGAATTAGACTGAAGGCACCTATTCAAGATTATAAAGTAACCTTCAAAAAGGGGAATTATAACATTACTTTCAACGCAAGAGGATCAAGTGACACCTACAGAATGAATTTCACAGTCTCTCAATCAGGATTCTGCACCTTGTCGGTAAGCTGTAACAACCGACAAACAATAGGATTTAACGGAGTATTGGATCAATTGGGGTTATGATCTCTCTTTTGATGAATTTTATGAATTATACCCCCATTCCTTTTACATCTGCACTAGGTTAATTTCTTTCGCATTTGCTATTTTTAGTTCTCGAAATTGGGTAATTGCTATTTCTGTTAGGCATTCTTGCTTTAAGGTTGTTTTGCAACAATTGCCCCGTTAAAAAGATGTGAATTGAAACAAATATCGAAGTTCTGAATGCTTATGAAATAGCATTTTTGTACTTCCATAAACTAACCTAATAAAGTTTAAAAATGAATCAACGTTTTAGATTCCTAAGCAATTTGATTTTTGCTGCATTATTGCTACTTACAACATCCACTATGGCTGCCGTAAAACTACCCAATGTATTGAGTTCGAATATGGTATTGCAGCGTGGCGGCCAAACATCTGTTTGGGGCTGGGCAAATGCCGGCGAAAAAATTTCGGTCACCTTCAGAGACGTAACAGTTAAAACTAAAGCCACAAAAAATGGCAAGTGGTTGGTAAAAATCACAACCGGCAACGCTGGTGGTCCTTTCGATCTGATCATCAAAGGAGAAAATTCAATTGTATTGGACAACGTTCTTGTAGGAGACGTTTGGGTTTGCTCGGGTCAGTCAAATATGGAATGGCCATTATTGCCAACCGATAACGGAGCTGCCGATGTACGCAACGCTAATTTACCAAACATTCGGTTATTTACGGTTCAGAAAAACACTTCTGTAGTTCCTTTAGACAATACTCTTTCAGCAAAATGGGAACTATGCACACCCGAAACAGCTAAAACGTTTTCAGCCGTTGGATTCTACTTCGGAAGAAAAATCAACAAAGAAACCGGTGTTCCAATTGGGTTAATCAGCTCAAACTGGGGCGGAACCAATGTTGAGACCTGGACAAGCGAAGAAGCCTCGATGACCGATGATATTATGGCCGAAGGTGTGAAAAACCTCAAAACAGTTGACTTTGCTGAAATGGCAAAAAAACAGCAACTTGTTTTCGACACGTACCAAAAAGTTTGGAACCAAGTTAAGAAACCAGATTTCACCCATCAATACATCCAAAACAATTTCGACGACAGTAAATGGCTCACAGCCCAACAACCACAATTATGGGAAAACCTGCACGAATGGGAAGTGTTCGACGGCATTGTGTGGTTCCGGAAGTCATTCGAAATACCCGCAAACTTCGACCTGAATAAAGCAACACTTTCGCTTGCTCGCATCGACGATTCAGACATTGCCTGGGTAAATGGCAAACGAGTTGGCGAAACGTTCAATCAGTACAACATTGTTCGCAACTATCCAATTACAAGCGAAGCACTTAAACATGGGAAAAACCAACTGGTCGTTCGCGTTGAAGATTATACCGGGGGCGGTGGCTTTCATGGTGCCGCTTCTGAAATGTTCCTTTCTGACGGTGCCGTTACAATTGACCTTTCGGGCGACTGGAAGATGATGAAGGACGAAACCCCAACTCCGCAAAATCCTGCATCGCCTGCTGCTTCTGTACTTCAGCCTAACCAATATCCAACATTGTTGTTTAACGGAATGATCAATCCATTGCTGAATTATGCCATAAAAGGGGCAATCTGGTATCAGGGCGAATCGAATGCCGATGGCATGAAGCAAGCTCTTCGGTACGAAAAACAACTGCGGAGCATGATTTCCGACTGGCGCAAACATTGGGCTGTAGGAACTTTCCCGTTCTACATGGTTCAACTGGCCAACTTCAAGCCCGAAACACCACAACCTGTAACTCAAGTTTGGCCGTTCCTCCGCGAAGCTCAGGAAAATTTGGCCAACGAAGAGAAAATTGGTATGGCTTGTATCATCGACATTGGCAATCCCGACAATATTCATCCAACAAATAAAATCGACGTAGGCGAACGTCTGGCTTTTAATGCCTTGAATTTCGATTATGGGAAAAGCATGATTTATTGTGGACCACGAAAAAAAGAAGCATCCATAAATGGAGATAAAGCAACAATAACCTTTGATTTTGTGGGCGATGGATTAAAACTTAAAAACAAATACGGTTACATCAACGGATTCTCAGTAGCTGGCGACGATCAAATATTCCACTATGCAAAAGCATCACTGGCATCACCTAATCAGGTTGAAGTAACTTGCGATAAAGTAAAGAACATCAGGTCTGTTCGTTTTCTATGGGCCGATAATCCGGGTGAAATCAACCTTTACAACTCGGTAGAATTACCTGCCGAACCTTTCAGAACCGACAACTGGTAAAAAACGGGCAATAGAAACACGGCAACAATGACCGCATAACTATTAACATACATCTATTGACAAATGACTTTTGACTAATAATTAATGACTTAAAAATATGAAACAACTTCTTTTAAGTGCTTTTGCACTCTTACTTCTGATAACGGGCTACGCTCAAAAAGCACCCGGACTTGCAGCAACCCCGCCCATGGGCTGGAATAGCTGGAATATTTATGCTTGTGAAATCGACGAGCAAAAAATCCGCGACGTAGCAAAAGCAATGGTCGACCGAGGATTAAAAGATGCCGGTTACGAATATGTGGTGATCGACGACTGCTGGCATGGTCAACGCGATAGCTTAGGTTTTATTCAATGCGACCCCGTTAAATTTCCATCGGGAATAAAAGCATTGGCTGACTACATCCACTCGCTTGGGTTGAAATTTGGGATATATTCCGATGCTGGAACCAAAACCTGTGGTGGCCGCCCCGGAAGTTTGGGCCACGAATATCAGGATGCACTTCAATATGCAAAATGGGGTGTCGATTATTTGAAGTACGACTGGTGCAGTACCGACAACGTGAATCCGAAAGGTGCATATACGCTAATGCGCGACGCTTTGGCTGCCTCAGGCCGTCCAATTCTTTTCAGCATGTGCGAGTGGGGCAACAGTAAACCATGGGAATGGGCAGCCGAAGTTGGTCACATGTGGCGCACTACAGGCGATATTTGCAACAAATGGGAAGGATCGATGAACAACGGAACTTGGTTCGCATGGAGTGCAATGACTATTCTCGACATGCAAGAGGGATTGCGCGAATTCTCAGGCCCCGGACATTGGAACGACCCCGACATGATGGAAGTTGGCAATGGACTGAAAACAAGCGAAGACCGTGCTCATTTTTCAATGTGGTGTATGATTAATGCACCATTAATTGCCGGTACCAACCTACAAAAAGCATCTGATGAAACCATTCAGATTTTAACCAACGAAGAAGCAATTGCGATCAATCAAGATAAACTGGGTATTCAAGGATTAAAAGTCTCGAAAGCTGACAGCCTCGAAATTTGGTACAAACCTCTGGCCGATGGCGATTGGGCTGTTTGCTTTTTGAATCGCAATGCGAATGATAAAACCATCGATTACAATTGGATGGAAACCGTTGTTAACGATACATTTGCCAAACGGGAAACGAACTTTGCCTCTACAGTGTATAACATTCGCGATGTATGGACACACAAAGAGTTGGGCAAAACCAAGAAGTCACTCAAAGCGGTTGTTCCTTGCCACGATGTGTTGATGCTGCGATTAACGCCCGAAAAAAATTAGTTTTTAAAAATACTGCAAGCGGTTGATGACAATCATAATTTGGTTGTTTTCAACCGCTTCTTCGTTTTCTATTCTCTCAACTCAACAACCAATTACAATTGAAAAAATCATTTCCATCAAAAAAAATCACTTTTTCACTTCTTCTGTGAACTTTGGTTAAAACAAATATTTACCTTTATTTTTCAATCCAACTAACTTTGATAAATAATGAGCAATAGAAAATTCAGCGGTTCCCAATTCAAACATTGGATAACCAAACCTCTATTCCTCGCCATTCTTGTAGTCATTATTGCAAGCAACTTCTCGTGTTCTACGCAAAAATGCGCAATGTGCGACCTCGACAACACCACAATCTACAACGTCGAATTGAAAGAGGGGAAAAAAGCCACCAACGGAAAAACCAATTTTCTAACCTACTTCGCCCCAGTCCCTATTGAATCTACTGGAGATAAAGTAAATGTTTACCTTGTTGATTGCGAAGGGAAAGAACCCTACCTGCTTAAACATGGCCGTGAACTCGAAAAATTTGTAAAAGAAAACATGTTAGCTGTAGATTCTCTTGACATCAAACGAATTACAAAAACCTCAGATGCAGACATTTTCCCTGAAGCGTTTTCTCTATCACGACTGAAAGAGATGACCAACCTCAGCTTATGTCAACGTAACCGCAATAGCTTCAAAATTGAAATACGGGCTATGCTGGGTTTCCGATCATTCGATAGCATTGCATACGAATCGATCCCCGGCGATAAACCCATCGAAAATAAATTTATTGGATTTGGCCCCGAAGGAACAAAGATCACTACAGGAGCTGAAATTTCGTTGCTGCCAACAATCGCCACCTATAATGAAAAACATCGTCTTCACCTTGGTTTAATGACAGGCTTTTGGCCAGTTGATGGTGGCAAATTTATCCCACTTTCCATTCACCCCCGATTTACCTTTAACGACATTACAAATCCTCTTTTCGGCAATTGCAATGCGCTATACTTCTTTGGAGACCTTGGTACAGCCTACGACATCACCGGTGATTTCGATAAATTCTGGACCAATAATAAGCTGAGTGCTTACTTCTGGGGGCTAGGAACAGGTGTTGACTTCTGGAAAACCAGCAAAATGGACTTTTCATTCGATCTGGGATATCGCCAAACCACCTTACCGTTGCCATCGCTTAATGAAAATGGAGATTGGGCAGACTGTATCGAACAGCATGGAATTTCCTACTCTGCTTACCCAAGGCGTAGGGCTGGTCAATTCTTTATCCGATTTGGTATAACCTTCTAACCGCTGAAATCATGATAAAACGAAATACAATACAACTAGTTTTTGTCGCACTCTTGTTCCTTATTTTAGGATCGTGCGATCAAACCATCTTGCGCGACGACTGCGAATCACTCAACGACATTCAACTTCAAATCAACAGTAAATTTTTCACCGAATGCGATCCGCAAGACACACTAATTGCCCGCGGTGCAAGTATCACCATTATCAGTGGAAAAGATACACTTATGAGCGGCAACTTCAACAGCAATGGTGTTTTCGAAACCGGCCCCATTGAAAACAGCAGCTGTGGCCTTAACAATGTGAAAATTGAAGCCAGTTATAGTGGGGAAACAGTTAGCGAAGAGTTTGGGTTGCTTTGCTGCGACACCACATTAACTTATGTATTCAAAAACATTACCTGCGAACCACCGGCAAAAGTAAACTGCGCCAGTATCGATTCTACCATAAACAAGACCATAACCAGCTCTGGCGAGTGCGTATTAATCAATGCGCCATATAGTGAACTGAAAAACAATGTGGTTATTCTTTCATCGAATTCACCGGTTCGTATCGACCTGAGCGGACTTGACAACATGAACGGAAAAATAGTTGTGGAAAGAATCCTTCCGGCTAATACTGGAAATTTCATTGAACTAGACAGCTCTCAGGTTGAAATCTATTTCAATGTTGAACGTTCGGCTGTAGATACAATAGTCCCTGTTACAGTTACATTACCAACAAGTTGCCTCGATGCCAACGGGAACGAAATTTCGCAGGGAACAATCACCATTGTGCTCGATGCGACCATTTGTGACCCAACCGAGTGTTTCTGCCCGTTTGGGGAAAACGATAACACTGAAGACTATTATGCGCAACACAATGTTGCAACAGGGGAATCTGAAACATTTATTCATAAAATTCTTGAGCTACCCGAAGGACGATTTGGTGAAGGTTGTATCCTGAAAATCGACAGCATAAAACGTGCCGACGGAACCAGTGCCTATACCCCAGGAAACCATGCATGGACATTGGCCTCGGGAACATTACCACAGCTTACCGTTGGTGAATACCTTGAGATATCAGCAGCTTTTGCGCCGGCCACACCCGATGAATTTACCGATGAATTTGAAGTTTTCACTTCGGTGTATTCTGAAGCAAACCCAACGGTAAAGAAAAATAATTCTGAATGTTCGTTCCGGTTTAAGCTTATAGGGAAAGGTTGCGAAGAGGCTTGTCCTACTATTCAAATACTGGCTCCAAATGTAAAGATGATCAATCTTTCAACGCTTCAGGAACGTTCTGTCCCAATTTTAACAACTGAAACATTCAACAATAGTGAAGCAATTTGGCAAAAAGTTCAAAGCACCATGACCACCGACTGTTTGAACGACCTTGACATGCCCGGACTTGCCGTTTTCAACATAAAATTGCCCGATGGAAATTATTGCTCCGATATTGAACTAACCTCTGAGAAAAAACAACTTGGGGCAACCGATGACACCAATTTCTTCTATCCAATATTTACCAAAAAAACCTTAGGCGACGACGATAAATCAAGTGTATTGAGCATTACCTTTTTACCTCCAACGCTAACGGACTTTTACAGTAAACCTCATGGCAACAGTTATCAATGCAGCTTTACAGTTAAAGCCACCGATGCCAACGGAACAACACTTTGCCAGCAAGTTATTCAACTTGAAGCTGAAGTAAAAGAATTCTCGTTAGGGTCGAGGATTGAATTCACAATGGGCGCATTTAGTCAGAAAACCAGCTCTTCGTCGGTTCCATCGTACCACGTTTTCGACATTGATCAATACAATACAAAACTCAAAAATTACGGATTGCTTGAAGCCCTTACTGCTTCATTTATCGATTTCTCTTCGGTACCAAACAAACCGATAAGCGAACATTCATTGTATTTCGATGTCGATTCGCCCGAAAATGAAGCGACAAACCTCTCCCAAAAACCGGAGCTATATTTGATTAACACTCCTGAGAACAATTTTTCAAGAATATCATCACTACCTATTGCTTCGTATAACACTCACGATAAATTCATTGAGGCCTATGAAAGTGGAAGCTTAATGCAAACTATTATGAACTTAAATACAGGAAATCTGACTAATTTCAACCTTTCAAATAGTTTCGACAAGAATAGCTTTACAGGCACCAACGGAATTGTACTTCAACCATACGGCGTGTATGTAATTTGGGATCCGAACAGTTCACCCGACAGTTTTGCAACCGACAACGGTCAAAAGCATATTTTCTGCGGAATGGCGCTCCTTTATGTTTCATCGGTAAAATCGGGGGCCGACAATAATGTTCCGGGAACTGGAGGACAGGGCAAAGCAACTGTTTCGTTCTATGTTGAATATCCATTGCAATTCGAAGAATAAAACCAGCTAAAATGAAGAATAGAATCAACCATATAGCCGTTGCATTTTTGATACTGGCAATTATTGCCGGATGCAACACAACTAAAAATAGCAGTTATCTGAAAAAAGATAACCGCGAAGGAAAGAATTCAGCACTTACTACAATTTTGCAACCCGAAATAAACAGTCCCGATGCAAAAGAGCTTGCACGCACAGTTTACAACGACCAGAGTTATTATATTTTGCAAGATGAAGGGAGCAAATTTAAAGACAATGCTCCGTTTATTGAATACCTCGACGGTGGCAAACGCGAAAGACTATGGTTTGCTTCGAGCCGTGCCGACGATGTTTTCTTCGGGCATAAACGCACCAACAACTACCAGCAAATCTACTATTGCGAACGCGAAGTAGGCAACGGTGTTGCACCAAATGAAGGTTGGGGAAAAATCAATATTCTGAAGATCGAAACCGACAACCCATACCTGAAAGAGGTTACCGACATATTCAACAAATCGACCAAAGGAGCAATTGCAATCGTTGATAACACCATGATTTTTTCGAGCGACCTGATTAGCGATAAAGGCAACAGCGAATTCAAAAACCTTTGGGAAATGAAGCGCGAAGGAGATATATTCAAGAACCCAAAACCAATTATTGAACTCTCGAACGAAAACACATGGGAATCACAACCCACTCTTTCGTCTAACGGAAAACACCTTTTCTTTGTTTCGAACCGTAAAATTGAAGCCGATGGCACCATTAACAACAACGAAGCAGTAAATGAGATGAACATCTTTTACAGCTTCTACGAAAATGGGAAATGGCGCACTCCGGTATTGGTAAACGAACTCTATTCAGCCAAAAATGAAGTGACACCTCACATACTTTACAACAATTCGAAAATATATTTTGCTTCAGACAAGGATGGAGATTACCAAATTTACGAAGCGCCGCTTCTTCTAAATGATGAAAAAGGTGGTTATCAAATCGAAAAGTCAAAAATCGAACTATTCAGCAATAAAACATTCGATCTGTTTTCGGGCAACACAAAAGAAATTGAAGTTAACGGTGTGTCTGATCAAAACTATCCGTTCATTTACTACAACCCAATGAACAAGAAAGCACCACGATCAATTTTCTGGGCATCGAACCAAAAAGAAGGATTCGGCAGTTACGACATTTACGGTTGTGCTATGCCATTCAATGTAACCATGAACGTGACCATTGCAGATGTTTATCCAACGAACAATAATTCGGAAATAGAATATCCTGTTCTCAGCTTAGAGGGCTATCAAGGCGAAACAGTGTACAAATCCACTACTTCCTTCCAACTCTATTCAGGTTTGAATTACCAGTTAAAAGGTGGTTCAACTGCAAGTCCTGAAAAAGGAACTTACTATTGTGATGCCGATCAGAACTATATTTTCATTGGCTACAGCAAAATAGTTAACAACCAGCCTGCCGACAAGTCTCTTCACAGCAGTTTACTCCAAGGTCCCGAAGTAAATTCAGGATTGACCGAAGCATTCGGGTCAATTCCTCTTTACGGAATTCTGAGTGACACCATAATGACTGATACAGTATGCATTACAAGGGCATGGCAAAAGAAACCACCTTGCCCTGGCAAGTTGAACATTGAACCAACATACCGTTCTATTTCCTATTTCCAAACCGGTTATTGGGAAGTGAACACCAGTGAAAACCTAAAACGCGACCTCGAAAAGTTGCACGAAGGGTTTGAGTTTACTCAATCGGGTGATATTTACAATCCGACAGGAAGAATTACCAGAACCCGCAGCGACTACAAAGTTACAGGTTATGACGACCCTATTTTCCCTATAAAAACAAACGATCGTTACACTTATTCCATTGCAAATGCACCTTGGATTGAGCTTCATCCAAACAACCAATATTGGGGAGACCGTCCGGGAATGGAAAGCAGGATGGAACAACGCATGAAAGGCCGTAAAGACAGGATCAACCAATATGCAGAATATGCTAAAAAGGTTGATGAGAACCTGAAAAACCTAACCGATACGATCAAAACCAAATACATCCATTTACTCGATTTGCACAAAGATATGAAGCCGCAATTGTTGATCGAGATTTTTGCAGTTTCAGATCAGCGTGAAGTATCGCGCAGTTGGTATATTGGTGAAACTGTTGAATACAGAGGAACTGAATATGACGAAAACCTGAAACAGTTTAAGACTGATTTAGTGAAAATAGTTGCCCCTACAATTGATGAAACGACCAAAACCATCACCCAAATAAAACCTTGCACAATAGAATTTAACAAAGATGGCGACAATGGTTCAATATTGGGTATTTCAAGTGAAAAATCGGATCAAAACACCAATCTCTCGAGATTACGTGCTTGGTATGGTTACAAAGAAGTACTGAAACGCCTCTCCGACTCTGAGAACTTTAACAAGTATTTGAAAGCAGGTAAAGTAGCACTTCCCGATAACAATGTCAGCTACGAAGATGCCGACATCATCATCATTACCCGCGGAAAGCGTGAAGATGGCGATGTTGAAAATCCCAAATACCCTTATCCTCAAGCGAACAACCCATCGGGCAATGGTTATTTCGATTACGACGGTATCAGGCACATCGAAATTCAAACTCGACTTCTGATCAACAAAGAGAAGAACGTTGAAGAAAATTTCTGCTGCTCTCCAGAAAAATAGATCAAAATAAAAGAGATTAAAAAAAAGCCTGTATTGAACTAATACAGGCTTTTTTTAATTGAACCCCACACATCCATCTTCAATTTGACTAAAAAGGATGTGGCAAAACAGAAGCAATTCAAGAAGTTGCTCTATATTTAAGAGCGGGATACTTCAACTATTCCTTACCACATCGCCATATCTGAAATCAAAAAAAAGAAGAATGCTCTTTTCTGAACATCCTTCAATTCTATAAGGCTTTACCTTCGAAATCACCTCAGCCTTAGTTTTTGATTATTCTACGCACAATTCGCTGGTTGCCATCGTTCAACACTAACACATATGCTCCCGAACGGCAATTAGACAGATCAATTTCGCAATTCTCTTTTAAAATAGATGACATCACAACTTGACCGGTTAGTGTGAGGATTTGAAAATTTGTATTTGCCGACAAGTCACCTTCAATCTTTAGATTATTTGCAACAGGTAACGGGTAAATACGTAATTTCTCATTAAACTTATCATCAACATACACATCTTCTTCTGGGTTCAGCATATAATCAATAACATTTAGAAAAAGTATTTTACCTTGTTCAGTAAAATCACTCGAAAGTCCCATAAAGAAAACGAAACGAGATTCTGCTGCAAAATAGCCAGAACCTTCGTAGAACTCAGTACCTATAGGCCATTCGGCAATTACAACATTTCCTGTAGTCGATGAAGTTGCAAGCACAGTTCCATTACCAGCATCGGCAACCGGATTGGTATGCAGCAGCACTGTATTGTTAACAGGAAGCAAGCCCGATGACACATCGATATTTTGAAAAATCCGATGGGTCTCATCCATAATTGTTATTTCAACGCCATCCTTTTCATTTACTTCTGCTATGTCGAACCATTTTAACCGATTGTTTCTTGTCATAAAACAGCTGGTCATGAGAATAGGCGTTTCAATTGAGTTCCATATATCTGGAAAATTGAAATTGGCGCTATTCGTATTCCTTGAAAACAGAATTAAATCAGCAGCTTGAAGTTCATCAATTTGATCACTGCTCAGCTCTACATTTAAATCGATTTTAATCGTAACAGAGTAACCTGCATTTGTCAATTCATCGGCATAAGTCTGAACAGCTGTCTCTGTATCAGAAACAATAATAATTTGCTGTCCATTTGTTTTAACCACAATAAATATGAGTAAAAACAATAAAGTAGTAAGTAAACATCTTTTTTTCATACAGTTTTATTTTTTGTTATAGATTAAACCCAATTCTGCCCACATTAGAGTGGGCATCAAAAAATATTAGCTTGTTTTAGACGCTGCCTTTAGCACAAATCCGCAATCTCACTATTGCGTCTCTCAAATCATTTCGAAGGAAATGAACAAGTGTGCTTATCTGAAAAGGTCAATACATCAGCCCTTCTCATTTCACATCAACATGCTCATTTACACACTACAAACAAAATAGAGTGATTTGAAGAGTTAAATTCTCATCTCATTAAAAGAACGTTTAAAATACGGCCTCCAGTGGGGATTTTTTGCTTCAACAGGCCAGACGTAGCTAACTTTGTCTGATTCCATTCTTCCTACCTTTTGAATTGAAAGGAATTAGTTGAAAGATCTGAACCGAAAATTAGTTGTATCACAAAATTAGGTCATTCACTATAATCCAAAAAAGGAGTACAATAATCCAACTTCAACTCTCGGAAGTCAAGACATATAACAACTGGATTAAGAAAAGGGGGGTGATTGGGGAACTATTTGATAGCTTGAAAAAAAATGTCGCTCCATTGCTGAAGCGACATTTCAATTATTAGTCTTTAATTAATTTCTTATACTTGATTTTGTGTGGGGTTAAATCGCCCAGACGCTTTTTCTTGTTCTCTTCATAGTCTGAGAACGAACCTTCAAAAAATTTCACTTGTGAATCTCCTTCAAAAGCTAAAATATGCGTAGCAATTCTGTCGAGAAACCAACGGTCGTGAGAAATAACCACCGCACAACCAGCAAAATTTTCTAACCCTTCCTCTAATGCTCGTAATGTATTAATATCAATATCGTTGGTTGGTTCGTCAAGCAGCAGTACATTGGCGCCCGATTTCAAAGTTAAAGCCAGGTGTAACCTGTTACGTTCACCCCCCGAAAGCACTCCGCATTTTTTTTCCTGATCCGATCCACCAAAGTTAAACTTCGACACATAAGCACGTGCATTCAGCATTCGTCCGCCAACCATCACTTCATCAGTTCCACCCGAAAGCACTTGATAAACGGTCTTCTCGGGATCAATTTCAGTATGTTGCTGGTCGGCATAACCCAATGTTACTGTTTCACCAACGCTAAACGTACCTTTATCTGCTTTCTCCAAGCCCATAATCATTCTGAACAAAGTGGTTTTACCAGCTCCATTTGGACCAATAACACCAACAATACCATTGGGAGGAAGATTGAATTCCAAATCATCGAATAATAATTTTTCGCCATAGGCTTTCGATACACCCTGTGCTTCGATAACATTTGTACCTAAACGCGGACCATTTGGAATAAAGATTTCCAACTTCTGCTCTCGTTCTTTCACATCCTGGCTCATCAACGATTCGTAGGCATTCAAGCGGGCTTTCGACTTTGCCTGACGAGCTTTGGGACTCATGCGCACCCACTCCAACTCGTGTTCAAGTGTTTTCCGGCGTTTCGATATGCCTTTTTCTTCCTGTTCCAATCGCTTAGATTTCTGCTCTAACCACGATGAATAATTTCCTTTCCATGGAATGCCTTCTCCCCGATCGAGTTCAAGAATCCAACCTGCAACATTGTCGAGGAAGTAACGGTCGTGAGTGATGCTAATTACGGTTCCATTGTATTGTTGCAAGTGAGTTTCGAGCCACTGAACAGATTCAGCATCGAGGTGATTGGTAGGTTCGTCAAGTAAAAGAATATCGGGTTGCTGTAGCAATAAACGGCATAATGCAACTCGACGGCGTTCTCCTCCAGAAAGTACAGCTACTTTTTCATCTCCGTCGGGACAACGCAAAGCGTCCATTGCTCGTTCGAGTTTATTGTCGATATTCCAAGCATCGTAAAGGTCAATTTTTTCCTGAAGTTCAGCCTGACGGTTCATCAACTTGTCCATTTTATCTGCATCTTCATACACTTCGGGCAACTCGAAGCTTTTGTTGATCTCGTCATACTCTTTCAGTACATCCATCACCTCCTGAACACCTTCGCGCACAATTTCAATAACTGTTTTTGAATCGTCGAGCTTAGGATCCTGTTCAAGGTAACCAACGGTATATCCTGGAGAAAAGACCACTTCCCCTTGGAACGATTTCTCAACTCCAGCAATGATCTTAAGCAAAGTTGATTTCCCCGAGCCGTTTAAACCGATGATCCCGATTTTGGCGCCAAGAAAAAATGATAGTGAAATATCTTTAATAACTTGTTTTTGTGGAGGGTAAGTTTTGCTAACTTTCCACATCGAAAATATAATTTGCTTTTCGTCGCTCATATTAACTATTAATTCAATGATTGTTTCTTAAAATATATTGGCAAAATTAGCCCGAAAAAAGTCATATTCAACAATTCTTCCTATTTACTTTTGATTCTATTGTATGTACATTTGCTAACAAGAATAAGATTTTTTACACCGAAATGAATTCAAAACGAAAAATACTCGTTGTCGACGACAATGCAGGTAATAGGCTATTACTCCAATACAATTTAGAGGGCTATTTTGATGTTGACTTTGCTAACAGTGGAATTTCAGCATTAAATAAGATATCGCAAACGAAATACGATTTGATTTTGATGGATATTCATATGCCAGAACTTGATGGAATTGAAACTACCCTTCAAATTCGTAAAATGGAAAATGGAAATGTTCGAACTCCAATTTTTGCGGTTACTTCAAATATGTTTCGAGAGCAAAAAAATAAATGTTTAGCTGCGGGCATGGATGATTATATCATGAAACCTATACATGCAAAAGCTCTTGTTGAAAAAATCTCAAACTATTTTGTCGACAATTAGAAATTAATTATTCAATAACAGAAAACTCTCTTTCGTTCAACAATTAAAAGGTGTGACTTAAAGAGCAAAAAAAGCAACATCCAAAACTATCAAGTTAAGCCAAATTTGACCTCAAACGTAACTTCTACTTTCCCATAGAAATAAAGGCATATACCAAAAAAGGTTGACCAAATTGATCAACCTTTTTTTATGCTTGGTAATAAAAAGACTATTCTTTGATCTCACCTTCGGCCGATTCCTCAGCTTTAGGTTCAACAACTTCTTCTACCACTTTAGCACTATCAACTTTAGCAGCAGGTGCATCAGCTTTCTTTTTAGCAACACCACCTCTTCGACGACGTGAAGTTGTCTTTTTATCGTCTTTCGCAGCCAACATTGCTTCGTTGAAATCTACTAATTCGATAATACACATTTCAGCATTGTCTCCAATACGGTTTCCTGTTTTCAAAATACGGCAATACCCACCAGGTCTGTCTGCAATTTTTGGTGAAATCTCACGAAAAAGTTCAGATACAGCAGTTTTGCTTTTCAAATTACTGAAAACAACCCTACGATTGTGAGTAATATCTTCTTTTGACTTTGTTAATAAAGGCTCGACATAAATCTTTAATGCCTTAGCCTTGGCAACGGTTGTAGAAATCCTTTTGTGCAGAATCAGCGAGCAAGCCATATTCGCAAGCATTGCTTTACGATGAGCGCTTGTTCTGCCCAAATGATTAATTTTTTTATTATGTCTCATCGTTATACTATTCCTTGTCTAGTTTATACTTAGTAATATCCATCCCAAAATTGAGATTCATGCCTGATAACAGGTCGTCCAATTCAGTTAAAGATTTTTTACCGAAGTTGCGGAATTTCAACAGGTCGTTTCTGTTATATTGAACTAAGTCTCCCAATGTTTCAACATCGGCAGCTTTTAAGCAGTTCAACGCACGTACAGAAAGATCCATATCAACCAATTTAGTTTTCAGCATTTGACGCATATGAAGAATTTCTTCATCAAATTCTTCGTTTGCAAATTTTTCATCTGAATCAAGAGTAATCTTTTCATCAGAGAATAGCATGAAATGATAAATTAGAATTTTTGCAGCTTCTTTTAAAGCATCTTTTGGGTGAATTGATCCGTCGGTTTGAATTTCCATGACCAACTTTTCATAGTCGGTTTTTTGTTCTACACGAAAATTTTCAACGGCATATTTCACATTTTTGATAGGAGTGTAAATCGTATCGATTGGAATAACCCCAAATTCTTCCTCAGCAGGTCTATTTTCTGTTGCAGGAACATAACCACGGCCCTTACCAATAGTAATTTCCATCTGGAGTTTAACTGCAGGCTCCATCTCACAAATTACTAAGTCGGGGTTAAGAACACTGAACCCGGTCATGAATCTATTCAAGTCACCGGCAGTGAATTTGTCCTGACCACTGATTGTAATTGAAACTTTCTCATTGTCGTTATCTTCAATTTCTTTCTTCAAACGAATTTGTTTGATATTAAGAATCATTTCCGTAACGTCTTCAATTACTCCTTTGACAGTGGCAAATTCATGCTCAACACCCTCAATTTTGATAGTAGTTATTGCATAACCCTCCAACGAAGATAATAAAATCCGGCGCAAGGCATTTCCAATTGTAATACCATAACCAGGCTCTAATGGACGAAATTCAAATTTTCCTAATCTCTCGTCCGATTCGAGCATTATCACTTTATCGGGTTTTTGAAAAGCTAATATTGCCATAGTTTTTATATAAGGTGATTATTTCGAATACAACTCAACAATCAGTTGTTCTTTAATGTTTTCTGGTATTTCATCACGTTCGGGAACATTCAAAAATTTACCAGAAAATGACGATGCGTCCCACTCTAACCAAGCACTTTTTACATAGCGACGAGAGGTTAACGAATCGGTGATCACTTCAAGTGACTTAGACTTTTCACGTACACCAACAACATCACCTGGTTGTAAGGTGCATGATGGGATGTTGCAAATTTGTCCATTCACAGTGATGTGTTTATGAGAAACTAACTGACGAGCAGCCGACCGAGTTGGAGCAATTCCTAAACGGAATACAACATTGTCGAGACGAGATTCAAGAAACTTAAGTAACATTTCACCGGTAATACCTTTAGAGCGGTGCGCTTTATCGAATATTTTACGGAACTGACGTTCTAAAACGCCATAAGTGTACTTCGCTTTTTGTTTCTCTTTTAACTGAACTCCATATTCAGAGACTTTCTTGCGGCGACGTGCCTGACCATGAAACCCCGGTGGATAGTTCTTCTTTTCCAAAACCTTATCAGGGCCATAAATAGGCTCGCCTAATTTTCTGGCTACTTTTGACTTTGGTCCAATATATCTTGCCATTGTTTACCTTTTAAATGTCAATAATTAAACACGTCTTCTTTTGGCTGGTCTACAACCATTGTGTGGCAGTGGGGTAACGTCCATAATTTCGGTTACTAAAATACCAACACTAGCAATGGCTCTGATTGCAGATTCGCGACCATTACCCGGCCCTTTTACATAAACTTTTACCTTACGTAAACCAAGATCGTATGCAGTTTTTGCACATTCTTCAGCGGCTGTTTGAGCAGCATAAGGAGTGTTCTTTTTTGAACCTCTAAAACCTTTTTTACCAGCTGAAGACCAAGAAATAACCTCGCCATTATCGTTTGCCAATGAAACAATAATATTATTAAACGACGAGTGAATATGAGCTTGACCTGAGGCTTCAACCTTAACGACTCTTTTCTTTGAAGTTCCTGACTTTTTTGCCATAATCTATCACTTAATTATTTAGTCGCTTTCTTTTTATTAGCAACAGTTTTACGTTTCCCTTTACGAGTACGGGCATTGTTTTTTGTACTTTGACCACGTAAAGGCAATCCAATACGATGGCGAATACCACGGTAACAGCCAATGTCCATTAATCGCTTAATGTTCAATTGTGTTTCCGAGCGAAGTTCACCTTCAACTTTAATTTGACTGCTTATGATTGAACGAATTGAATGATAATGATCATCGTTCCAGTCTTGAACTTTCATGTTAACATCAACACCTGCTTCTTCAAGTATTTTTTTAGCACTACTACGTCCAATTCCATAGATATAAGTCAACGCGATTTCACCACGTTTGTTATTTGGAATATCTACACCAGCTATACGAGCCATAGAATTCTTATTAGTTGTTTTACAAATTAACCCTGACGTTGTTTGAACTTCGGATTCTTTTTATTAATCACATACAAACGTCCTTTCCTGCGAACAATTTTACAGTCAGCGCTACGTTTTTTTATTGATACACGTACTTTCATCTGTTTTAATTATTAGATGTTTTTACATCATCTTCGAAAACTTTTTCAGAAAAATTGCCACAAAAGTAAACAAATTCTTGTTTCTGCAATACCGTTTCCGATTAATATGGTAATTATTTGTATCTAAATGAAATTCTACCTTTTGTAAGGTCATAAGGTGACATTTCAACTTTAACCTTATCTCCAGGTAAAATTTTAATGTAATGCATACGCATCTTTCCTGAAATATGCGCTGTAACTACATGTCCATTTTCTAGCTCAACTCGAAACATTGCATTTGACAATGCTTCGATGATAGTTCCGTCTTGTTCAATTGAAGACTGTTTTGCCATAACTTGTTTGTTATTTTACATTCATCTCGATAATAACTTTATTAAAAGCAAAAATGATGCAACCAATAAATGTAATTCATCAACTGTTATTTTCTTACACACTAAAAAAACAGTTTCAAAAAAACATTGTCAATCAAAATCGAAAATGGTATCCCATCAGCCGCCCGAATTTGATTGTTTGCATAAATGCAAAATTAGCTTTCAAACTTTTAAAAGAACTTAAAAAAGCTGCCTGATCAATTAAGATACTCATCAATCAGGACGCGATTCGTTTTTGCTATTATAAAGCAGCACCTACACCACCTGAACGACCTTTAATTCGGCCTGATTTCATCAAACCGTCATAATGTCGCATCAACAGATGACTTTCGACTTGCTGTAATGTGTCAAGTACTACACCAACGAGAATCAATAACGATGTACCTCCAAAGAACTGAGCAAAAGATGCATTTACACCAACCAACATTGCAAAAGCAGGAAGAATTGTAACAACTCCTAAGAAGATCGATCCTGGTAATGTTATTCGAGACATTATTGTATCGAGAAATTCAGCAGTTTTCTTTCCGGGTTTCACACCTGGAATAAAACCTCCGTTTTTCTTCATATCTTCTGCCATTTGAACTGGGTTGACAGTAATTGCAGTATAGAAATAGGTAAAAGCAATAACCATGATAAACATGATTACATTATACCACAAACCACCATAAGAAAAGGCTGCGGCAAATCCACTCATTGAATCGCCACCTAAACTAGCAAGTGTAATTGGGATAAACATAATTGCTTGGGCAAAAATGATAGGCATAACACCTGCTGCATTCACTTTTAAAGGAATGTACTGGCGAACACCACCATATTGCTTATTACCTACTATTCGTTTTGCATATTGAACAGGAATACGACGTGTACCTTGCACCAACAGAATAACTAACATGAAAACTACAAATAAAACAGCAAATTCAATAAGTAATAATACTAAACCGCCACCACTTTGCTCTTCTAGTCGGGAAATAAATTCCTGAACAATAGATCCTGGGAAACGAGCGATGATTCCTATCATGATAATAATAGAAATTCCATTGCCAATTCCTTTATCTGTAATTTTTTCACCTAACCAAAGGACAAACATCGAACCTGCCAACATAATTATTGTAGAGCAGATGTCGAAGAAACGGCCTGTAAGCACAAATGCTTCAGGTGTATTTCCTAAAGTAAGGTGTAAGTTGGTCAAAAATGCAGGTCCCTGGAACAATAAAATGAGAACAGTAAGATAACGAGTGTACTGATTCATTCTTTTCCTTCCCGATTCACCTTCTTTTTGTAACCGTTGGAAATAAGGTACAGCTATCGTTAATAGCTGAATTACAATTGAAGCAGAAATATAAGGCATGATACCTAAAGCAAAGACCGACGCATTTGAAAATGCTCCACCCGAAAACATATCAAGTAAGCCCAAAAGCCCGTCTTGGGTTTGCGTTTTTAACGCACCTAACTGTGCCGGGTCTAAACCAGGCAACACGACAAATGAACCTAACCGATAAACAAGGATAAAGAAAAGGGTAAGCCCAATTCGAATCCTAAGGTCTTCGATCTTATAAATGTTCTTTAGGGTTTCTATTAACTTTTTCATAAGTTAATTGGTTTTAGTCATCAAATCCTGTTAAGGATTTAAATGATTTCGGTTGTACCTTGCAATTTTTCTATTGCTTCTTTTGCACTTTTAGAGAAAGCATGTGCTTTCACATCTAATTTGGCTTTTAAATCTCCATTACCCAAAATCTTCACCTTATCGTTTTTGCTTGCTAAACCGTGAGCTGCTAAAAATTCGATATCGATAACCGAGATTTTAAGTTCTTCGGCCAACGTTTGAAGTGTTGATAAGTTAATGGCTTTATATTCTACTCTATTGAAATTTTTAAAACCAAATTTAGGTACTACGCGCTGCATAGGCATTTGACCTCCTTCAAAACCGATTTTCTTAGAATAACCAGATCTTGATTTGGCACCTTTATGTCCACGAGTAGATGTTCCGCCATGGCCAGATCCCTGACCACGACCGATTCTTTTTCCATGATGAGTTGCCCCATCAGCGGGCTTCAACTTGCTGAGATCCATAATCTATAGTTTTATCAGATTAGATTTCTTCAACCTTAATCAAATGTTTCATTTTATTTACCATTCCCACAATTTGCGGGGTAGCTTCATGTTCTTTACAGCTATTAAGCTTACGAAGACCGAGGGCTTCTAATATGCTTTTTTGATGTTTTGTAGAACCGATGCTACTTTTAACGAGAGTGATCTTGATCTTAGCCATAATTATCCTTTAAATACTTTATCAAGTGAAACTCCACGGTGTTCTGCAACAGAATATGCGTCTCTCAACTCAGTTAATGCACAAAACGTTGCTTTTACTAAGTTGTGCGGGTTCGATGATCCTTTAGATTTTGCAAGGATATCGTGAACGCCAACGCTTTCAAGCACAGCACGCATCGCACCACCAGCCTTAACACCGGTACCGTGAGACGCAGGTTTTAATAACACTCGAGCACCACCAAATTTTGCAAGTTGCTCGTGAGGTATAGTTCCATTAATTACTGGAATTTTAACCAGGTTTTTCTTTGCAGCATCAACGCCTTTGGCAATTGCGGTGGTAACCTCACTGGCTTTACCTAACCCCCAACCAACAATGCCGTCTTCGTTTCCTACAACAACAATAGCTGAGAAGCTAAATGTACGTCCTCCTTTGGTTACTTTTGTTACACGGTTAATTGCTACTAACCGGTCTTTCAATTCCAAATCGCTGGTTCTAACTTTCTTTATATTTCCTGACATAATTCTTAGAATTTAAGGCCTCCCTCACGGGCTGCATCAGCAATTGATTTTACTCTTCCGTGATATAAATATCCGTTTCGATCGAATACTACTGTTTCGATGTTTACTGCTTTCGCCTTTTCAGCAATTAGTTTTCCAACTAAAGTTGCTTGTTCAGTTTTATTAACTTTGGCTGTAGCAATACTTTTGTCTAAAGAAGAAGCGGCTGCTAATGTTTTTCCAGATAAATCATCAACGATTTGAGCATAAATCTGTTTATTACTTCTGAACACGCTTAAACGTGGTGCTTCTGAAGTACCTGAAACAACTTTGCGAATTCTCTTCTTAATTCTATCTCTTCTTGCTTGCTTTGTTAAAGCCATGATTATTACTTTTTTAACGTTATTTAGCAGAAGCCGATTTACCAGCTTTACGTCTGATAGTTTCACCAACAAACTTAATACCTTTACCTTTATAAGGTTCTGGCATACGGAACGACCTGATTTTGGCAGCCACTTGACCTAACAATTGTTTGTCGTGACTTTTCAGAGTTACAATTGGGTTACTACGTTTATCAGTAACTGCTTCAACTTTGATCTCAGAAGGAAGCTGTAAGTAGATGTGATGTGAATAGCCAAGCACAAGGTCGAGTAATTGACCTTGATTTTCAGCTCTGTAACCAACACCGACCAATTCGAGTTTAATCTCGAATCCTTTTGATACACCTTCTACCATGTTATTTAACAACGAACGGTATAAACCGTGCATTGCTCTATGCTTTTTTTCATCGGTAGGGCGTACCAAAGTCATTTGGTTACCTTCAATATTCACATCAATTTCGGGATCGACCTGCTGAGTTAATACCCCTAGCGGTCCTTTTACTGTAACCAAGTTACTTTCGCTTTTTGTTATAGTAACTCCGCCGGGAATCTCAATGGGTAATTTACCTATCCTTGACATTGTTTTATTCCTCCTAAGATTAATATACGTAACACAATACTTCACCGCCTACGTTTAAATCACGCGCTTCTTTGTCGGTGATTACGCCTTTCGATGTAGATAATATTGCAATGCCTAAACCGTTAAGTACACGTGGAACACTGTCTGAATCGACATATTTCCTTAAACCTGGTTTACTTACACGTTTTAGTGATTTGATTGCCGAAATGCCTGTTTCGGGATGAAACTTCAATGCAATTTTAATGTTGCCTTGAAAGTTTACGTCGTCTTCGAATTTATAATTGAGAATATAACCTTTTTCTTTAAGGATTTTGGTCATCTCTTTTTTAATATTCGAGGCAGGTACATCCACAACACGGTGGCCTGCTTTAATGGCATTCCTCAATCGGGTTAAATAATCTGAAATTGGATCAGTCATTTTTTACAATTTTAAATTACCAACTTGCTTTTTTAACTCCTGGAATTAGACCTGAGGCCGCCATTTCCCTAAAATTGATACGGCTAATACCGAATTGCCTCATATATCCTTTTGGTCGTCCTGTTAGTTTACAACGGTTGTGTAAACGAATAGGATTAGAATTTTTAGGCAATTTTTGTAACCCGACGTAATCACCATTTGCTTTAAGTTCTGCCCGTTTAGCAGCATACTTATCCACAAGCTTGGCGCGCTTTACTTCTCGGGCTTTCATTGATTCTTTAGCCATATCTCTTAATTTTTGTCTTTTTTAAACGGCAAACCAAATTCACGTAACAAAGCGTAACCTTCCTCGTCGGTTTGAGCTGTAGTCACAAAAGTGACGTTCAAACCGTTGATACGGCTTACTTTGTCGAGTACGATCTCAGGGAAAATGATTTGTTCAGTGATTCCTAATGTGTAATTTCCACGGCCATCGAGTTTTCCTTCAATACCTTTAAAGTCGCGAATACGAGGTAAAGCAACTACAATAAGTCTTTCTAGGAACTCATACATTTTCTGACTGCGAAGTGTTGCACGAACACCAATAGGCATTTTCTTCCTGAGTTTGAAGTTTGAAATATCCTTACGGGATAAAGTTTGAACAGCTTTTTGACCAGCAATGTTGCTGATTTCTTCAGTAGCTAACTCAATAAGTTTTTTATCTGAAGTTGCTGCACCCAATCCTTGATTAAGAACAATCTTCTCAAGTTTTGGTACCTGCATGATACTTTTGTATCCAAATTCTTTCATTAAAGCAGGTACTACTTCCTCTTTGTATTTTTTCTGAAGTGTAGGTACAAATTCCATTATTTGATCTCCTCTCCTGATTTTTTAGAGTAACGGACTAATTTACCGTTGGCGTCGATACGGCGACCTACGCGAGTAGGTTTACCTGTTTTTGGATCAACCAACATAAGGTTCGAGATGTGAACAGGAGCCTCTTTTTCGATAATTCCTCCTTGAGGATTAGCGGCATTAGGCTTGGTGCTTTTTTTCACCATATTAACTCCCTCCACAATGGCACGGTCAGTGTCACGAATTACTTCGAGCACTTTTCCTTTCTGGTTTTTTGAATTACCAGTAACAACCATTACGTTATCGCCTTTTTTAATATTTAACTTTTTCTGCATTGCTTCTGATTTAATTATAATACTTCAGGAGCAAGAGAAACGATCTTCATGTATTGATCACGTAATTCACGAGCAACTGGCCCGAATATACGTGTTCCACGAATTTCTCCTGCGTTATTTAAAAGGACAATTGCGTTGTCATCGAAGCGAATGTAGGAACCATCGGCACGACGCACTTCTTTCTTAGTGCGAACAACTACTGCTTTTGATACGGTACCTTTTTTAATACCTCCAGAGGCTAATGCGCTCTTAACTGTTACAACAACCATATCACCTAAAGTTGCATAGCGTTTCTTTGTACCTCCCAGTACGCGAATTACTAAAGCTTCTTTGGCTCCACTATTGTCAGCAACAATGCATCTACTTTCTTGTTGTATCATGGTTACTTAGCTCTTTCAATGATTTCTACTAATCTCCAGCCTTTATTTTTACTTAAAGGACGGGTTTCCATAATTTTAACTGTATCGCCTTCGTTGCAATCATTCTTTTCGTCGTGAGCATAAAATTTAGATGTTCTATTTAGGAATTTACCATAAATAGGATGTTTCACTTTACGCTTTTCGGCCACAACGATGGTTTTGTCCATTTTATTGCTTACTACAACACCGATACGTTCTTTCCTGAGGTTTCTTGTATTTTCCATCGTTATTGAATAATTACTTGTTCTCAGTTAACTGACGACTACGCATTTCAGTTTTTAACATTGCAACAGTCCTACGAACATCCTTTAAAATAATTGGATTTTCGAGAGGTGTTATTGCATGGTTTAACCGCATGCGAGTGAGTTTATTCGACTCAACATCAATGCGTTCGGCGATCTCTTTTGTTGTTAACTCTTTTATTTCCGAATTTTTCATCAGTATAAATTTATTAATGATCTGATGTTCTTATTTATTCGCTAACTGAAGACTCAACAAAATCACGTCGAACTACAAATTTTGTAATTATCGGCAGCTTTTGGGCTGCCAGACGGAGTGCTTCTTTAGCCGTTTCGAAAGGAACTCCTTCAGCTTCAATGATGATGCGTCCTGGCGTAACAGGAGCAACAAAAGCTTCAGGTGCACCTTTACCTTTACCCATACGTACCTCTGCAGGTTTTTTAGTGATGGGCTTGTCAGGGAAAATGCGGATCCAGATTTGACCTTGACGCTTCATGTGCCTGGTAACAGCAACACGGGCGGCCTCGATTTGACGACCCGTGATCCAGGCCTCTTCGAGTGATTTTATTCCGAATGATCCAAATGCAAGTTGATTGCCACGTTGGGCATTCCCTTTCATTTTTCCCTTCTGTACTCTTCTAAACTTTGTTCTTTTTGGTTGTAACATCCTTAATAGTATTTAAGGGTTAATTACTTCTTCTTCTTACGGTTTCCACCCCTTGGGGCATTACCGCCTTTATTTCCACTAGCTGGAGCATTGCTCTTAACACCTACGTTCGGAGAAAGGTCGCGTTTACCATAAATTTCACCTTTGCAAATCCAAACTTTGATACCTATTAACCCAGTCTTGGTAAGAGCCTCGGCTAAAGCATAGTCTATATCTGCACGTAATGTGTGTAGTGGCGTTCTGCCGTCTTTGTACATTTCTGCACGAGCCATTTCAGCACCATTTAAACGTCCAGAACAAAGTACCTTTATTCCTTCAGCTCCCATTCTCATGGTTGATGCGATAGACATTTTAACAGCACGTCTGTACGCAATCTTGCCCTCAACTTGGCGGGCAATATTATTAGCTACAATTTGAGCATCCATTTCTGGTCGCTTAATTTCGAAAATGTTGATTTGTACTTCTTTCGAAGTTACTTTTTTCAACTCTTCCTTAAGCTTGTCTACTTCCTGACCACCTTTACCAATAATAATACCAGGTCTCGATGTATGAACTGTAATTGTGATAAGCTTAAGGGTACGTTCGATAATTATTTTTGATACACTAGCTTTTGCTAAACGTGTATTCAAATACTTACGAAGTTTGTAATCTTCAACAAGCTTATCGCCATAGTCATTCCCACCGAACCAGTTGGAATCCCAACCTCTGATGATTCCTAAACGATTTGCAATCGGATTAGTTTTCTGTCCCATGTATTACTATTATTTATTCGGTTACAGGATTTTTGCTTCCCAAATAGATTGTCACGTGATTTGAACGTTTGCGAACACGGTGAGCGCGGCCTTGTGGGGCTGGCTGAACACGTTTAAGCATGCGTCCTGAATCTACGAATATCCTTGAAACAATCAGCTTGCTATCTTCAAGGCGTTCGTTCTCATTCTTTGCTTGCCAGTTGGCAATTGCAGAAAGAAGGAGTTTTTCAACCCTGCGCGAAGCTTCTTTTGATGAAAATTTCAGCACATCAAGAGCTCTATTAATTTCCATACCGCGAATCATGTCAGCAACCAAACGCATTTTGCGTGGTGAAGTTGGACAGTTACGCAGTACAGCAAAGTATTGCTCCTTTCTTTCTTCTTTGCGCTGATCTGCTGTATTTCTTTTTCTTGCACCCATTGTCTTTACTTTATGATGATTTTATAATTCACGCCTTAACGTTTATTTCCGGCGTGTCCCCTGAATGTACGGGTTGGTGCAAATTCACCAAGTTTATGTCCTACCATATTTTCGGTTACATAAACAGGGATAAATTTGTTCCCATTGTGTACAGCGATGGTATGTCCTACCATATCAGGAGAAATCATTGATGCACGGGACCAAGTTTTCACAACGTTTTTCTTACCAGCATCATTCATAGCTAGAATTTTCTTTTCCAGCTTGAAGCTAATAAAAGGCCCTTTTTTCAATGAACGACTCATACTTCTTACCTTTTATTAATTATTTTTTACGATTTTCCAATATGTACTTGTTAGAAGACTTTTTAGGACGACGAGTTTTGTATCCTTTAGCCAACAAACCTTTACGTGAACGTGGGTGTCCTCCTGATGAACGGCCTTCACCACCACCCATTGGGTGATCGACAGGGTTCATGGATACACCTCGGTTACGAGGACGACGACCCAACCAACGTGAACGACCGGCTTTACCAGAGCGTTCCAGGTTGTGTTCAGTGTTTCCAACAGTACCTACAGTTGCTTTGCAGGTAATGAGTACCATGCGTGATTCTCCTGAAGGCAACTTCAAGATTGCATATTTTCCATCGCGGGAAAGAAGCTGAGCATAAGTTCCAGCGCTACGAGCCATAATACCTCCCTGACCGGGGTTGAGCTCAATATTATGAACAATGGTACCAAGAGGAATCTTGGCAAGTGGAAGGGCATTTCCAACTTCGGGTGCAGCATTTTCACCAGAAACAACAGTTTGTCCTACTTTTAAACCGTTAGGTGATAATATGTACCTTTTTTCTCCATCAGCATATACCAATAAAGCAATGCGAGCACTGCGATTTGGGTCATACTGAATAGATTCTACTGTAGCTTCAATACCATCTCTTTCGCGTTTAAAGTCGATGATACGGTATTTACGCTTGTGCCCTCCACCTATATACCTCATTGTCATCCGACCTTGGTTATTTCTACCCCCGGTCCTCTTAATGGGCTCTAACAACGATTTTTCAGGTGTTGACTCTGTAATTGTATCAAAAGCTCCAACTATTTTGTGCCTTTGACCAGGTGTTACAGGTTTTAATTTACGTACTGCCATATTTTTATTAAATATTGCTATAGAAATCTATTGTTTGTCCTTCTGCCAAAGTGATAAACGCTTTTTTGTAAGAACTTGTTTTTCCTTTTTGAACCCCAGATTTTGTATAACGGGATTTTACTTTTGCTGCTGTAACTAAAGTGTTTACGGCAGTTACCTTTACCTCATACATCTGTTCTACTGCAGCTTTTATTTGAACTTTGCTTGCGCGGCGGTCAACAATAAAGCCGAAACGATTCAGTTTTTCTGTCTGAGCCGTCATTTTTTCAGTAACCATAGGTTTTACTAAAATGTCCATTTCTTCTTTATTTAATTGTTAAACACACCTTCGAATTTTTCAAGCGAACCTTCTAATAACACTACAGAAGAAGCATTTAAAATGTCGTATGTTGTTACATCAGAGGCAATTACAACTTTAACCCCCTCTAAATTTCTGGAGGACAAATATATGTTTTTATTGTCATCTCCTAAAATGAATAACGACTTTTTATCGCTTATTTTCAGATTATTCTGAATTGTTACGAATTCTTTCGTTTTTGCAACAGCCATATCAAAGTCTTCGAGAACAATAATATTGTTTCCTTGTGCTTTATAAGCGAGTGCAGATTTACGAGCCAATTCCTTTACCTTTTTGTTCAATTTGAAACCATAGTTTCTAGGACGTGGTCCAAAAACGCGACCACCACCACGAAATACTGGAGATTTCAAACTACCAGCACGTGCGCCACCTGTACCTTTTTGTTTTTTGATCTTGCGGGTACTGTAAGAAACTTCGGCACGTTCTTTCGATTTGTGAGTTCCCTGACGTTGGTTTGCTAAATATTGCTTTACATCGAGATAAATAGCATGATCATTTGGCTCAATACCGAAAATAAGGTCGTTAAGTTGTACCTTTTTCCCGGTCTCTTTTCCTTGAATATTTACTACATTTAACTCCATTACTTCCAAATAATTAAGTGTGAACCATTTGCGCCAGGTACTGAACCTTTCACTACCAATAAATTACTTTCAGGAATAACTTTCATTACCTGAAGGTTCTCAATAGTTACTCTGTTTCCTCCATCACGGCCTGCCATACGCATGCCTTTAAATACCCTTGCTGGGTAAGAAGATGCTCCAAGTGAACCCGGTGCACGCAAACGGTTATGCTGACCGTGTGTTGCATCGTTAACACCCTGGAAACTGTGACGTTTTACAACGCCCTGAAATCCTTTACCTTTGGTTGTTCCAGTAACATCAACCCATTCGGTATCGTTAAAGATATCGACAGTTAATACCTGGCCAAGGGTAACGGGTTCATCGAAGGGGTCAACTTCAACTACTTTTCGTTTTGGAGCTGTGTTTGCTTTCTTGCAGTGTCCGATTTCAGCTTTGGTTGCATGCTTGTCTTTCTTGTCAGCATAACCAAGTTGAATTGCTTCGTACCCATCGGTTGCCTCAGTTTTCACTTGGGTAACCACGCAAGGGCCAGCTTCAATAACAGTGCATGGGATGTTTTTCCCCTCAACACTGAATACGGATGTCATTCCGATTTTTTTACCAATTAATCCTTGCATTTCAAACTCGATTTAATTATCAAACTTTAATTTCAACTTCAACGCCACTTGGTAATTCAAGTTTCATCAGAGCGTCGATAGTTTTTGCTGTTGAGCTGTAAATATCGATCAACCTTTTGTAAGAGCTGAGCTGATATTGATCGCGAGATTTTTTGTTCACAAATGTTGAACTCAATACTGTAAAAATTTTCTTGTGTGTTGGAAGTGGAATTGGTCCACTAACAATTGCACCTGTAGCTTTTACAGTCTTCACAATCTTTTCAGCTGACTTGTCTACCAAGTTGTGATCGTAAGATTTCAGCTTAATTCTGATTTTTTGACTCATGATTATTATTCTATATTATTATAGTAAATCTACTCGTCCTTTAGCTTCAGTCAATACCTCAGTAGCAATATTCTTTGGTACCTCAGCATAATGTGAGAATTCCATAGAACTGGTTGCACGGCCTGATGATAATGTACGAAGCACGGTAACATATCCGAATTGTTCAGCGAGTGGCACTTTTGCTTTGATAACACGAGCACCACCTTTTGAATCCATTCCTTCTACTTGACCCCGACGACGGTTTAAGTCAGAAATGATATCACCCATGAATTCTTCAGGAGTAACAATTTCTGCTTTCATAATCGGTTCCAATAAAATTGGTTTTGCTTTTCCAGCTGCATTTTTGAAAGCTTGTTTTGCACAAATTTCAAACGACAACTGGTCAGAGTCTACTGCATGGAACGAACCGTCTAACAAGGTTACTTTTAAAGCTTCAACTGGGAAACCAGCTAATGGCCCGTTAGACATTGCAGCTTTGAAACCTTTCTCTACAGAAGGTACATATTCGCGTGGAATATTACCACCTTTAACTGCATCGACAAATTCGAGTCCCAATTTTCCTTCTTCAGCAGCTTCAACTTTCACAATGATATCGGCAAATTTACCACGACCACCCGACTGTTTCTTGAATACTTCGCGCAATTGAACTTCACCTTTAATGGCTTCTTTATAAGCCACCTGTGGTTTCCCTTGGTTACATTCTACTTTGAACTCACGTTTCAAACGGTCAATGATGATTTCGAGGTGAAGCTCACCCATACCACGAATTACAGTTTGACCTGTTTCTTCATCAGTATTTACACGGAATGTTGGATCTTCTTCTGCTAATTTCGATAAACCAATTCCTAATTTATCGAGGTCTTTTTGTGTTTTTGGCTCAACTGCAATACCGATTACTGGTTCTGGAAACGACATGGCTTCCATAACAATTGGGTTGTCGATATCGCAAAGAGTATCGCCTGTACGTGTATCTTTTAAACCTACTACAGCACAAATATCACCAGCTTCGATCACATCACGAGGTTGTTGTTTGTTTGAGTACATTTGATAGATACGTGAAATACGTTCTTTTTTACGGGTACGTGGGTTATAATAGGTACCACCGCTTTCGAGTTTACCTGAATAAACGCGAATGAAAGTCAAACGACCAACATAAGGGTCGGTTGCAATTTTAAACGCTAATGCAGATGTTGGTTCATCAACATCGGGCATACGTGTTACAACTACCTCTTCGTCATCTACATCGCGACCTATTAATTCTCCTTTATCAAGCGGACTTGAAAGGTATGAACAAACAGCATCGAGCATACGCTGAACGCCTTTGTTTTTGAAAGCAGAACCGCAGAACATAGGAATAATTGTTCCTGCAATTGTTGCTTTTCTCACCACAGCTTTTAACTCGTCGATGGTAATTGTACTTGAATCTTCGAAGTAACGTTCCATTAAATCTTCATCGTGCTCAGCACATGCTTCCATTAATTTCTCACGCCATTCGTTAACTGTTTCAAGTAAATCTTCAGGTATGTCTGTAAATTCGAATTGACCAATTTCAGTAACATTTTCAGGCCAAATAACAGCCTTCATTTCAATTAAGTCGACAACCCCTCTAAATTTCTCTTCAGCACCGATAGGGATTTGAAGGGGCATAGGGTTAGCGCCTAATTTTTCTTTTACTTCGTTCACTACATTGAAAAAATCGGCTCCTGAACGGTCCATTTTATTAACGAACGCGATTCTTGGAACACCATATTTTTCAGCCTGACGCCAAACCGTTTCCGATTGGGCTTCAACACCACCAACTGCACAAAAAAGAGCAACAGCACCATCGAGGATACGTAAAGAACGTTCAACTTCAACAGTGAAGTCAACGTGTCCAGGAGTATCGATGATGTTGATTTTGTACTCTTCGTCTTTGTAATTCCATTGGGTAGTAACAGCTGCCGAGGTAATGGTAATACCTCTTTCTTGTTCTTGTTCCATCCAGTCCATGGTTGCAGCACCATCGTGAACTTCACCAATACGGTGAGTTAAACCGGTAAAATACAGAATCCTTTCGGATACGGTAGTTTTACCAGCATCGATGTGAGCCATGATCCCGATATTCCTAGTATATTGTAAATCTCTTTTTGCCATTCTATTATTAAACCAATCTTTACTAAATCAACTATTTTAAAAGCAACTAAAAACTATTCGTATTAGAAACGGAAATGAGCAAATGCACGGTTGGCATCAGCCATACGGTGAATTTCTTCTTTACGTTTATAAGCACCACCTTCTTCATTATATGCAGCTTGAATTTCGGCAGCTAACTTTTCACTCATTGAACGACCAGCGCGTTTGCGTGAGTAAAGAATCATGTTTTTAATTGAAATTGAATTTTTCCTTTCGGCACGAATTTCCATAGGAACTTGGAAGTTTGCACCACCTACACGGCGGCTTTTAACTTCAACTTGTGGAGTAATGTTTTCCAACGCTTTTTTCCAGATTTCAACTGGCGAAAGTTCTACATTTTTCATTTTAGCAGAAACTATCTCCATTGCATCATAGAATACGTCATAAGCAACGGTTTTCTTTCCGTCAACCATTAAGTCGTTAACGAAACGTGTAACCAACACATCATTGAACTTTGGATCAGGTAAGATGATCCGTTTTTTTGGTTTTGACTTTCTCATTTTTTTTTAAAGTTTGTGTTATTCAAATCGGTTGCCTGAGTTTCAGTCTTCAGTTCATTCCTAAGTTGGAATGGAGCCCTTACTCAACCAAACCACAACTCTAAATAACCATTTCAACACTTATTTTTTCGCTTTTGGACGTTTTGTACCGTATTTAGAACGGCGCTGGGTGCGTCCATCAACACCAGCTGTATCCAATGCACCGCGAACAATGTGGTAGCGAACTCCAGGTAAATCTTTTACACGACCACCACGAACCAATACGATTGAGTGCTCTTGTAAATTATGACCTTCCCCAGGGATATACGCGTTTACCTCCTTCAAATTAGTCAACCTTACCCTAGCTACTTTACGCATAGCTGAGTTTGGTTTCTTAGGAGTTGTTGTATAAACACGTACACACACACCCCTACGTTGCGGACAGGAATCAAGTGCAGGAGACTTACTTTTGTCGATGTTCGATTGTCTCCCTTTTCTAACTAACTGTTGAATTGTAGGCATTATACGTTATATTAAAAAATTAAATTATTTTTTTCATAAATTATTCATTTCCAGTAAAATACAATCCTCATTATTTCAAATTGGACGCATTTCTTCCTCGAAACGGAGGGCAAAAGTACTAATTTTCAGAAAGAAAAAAACATTAGGCCACTTTTTTTTAGAAAAAAATGCTGATTAATTTCTTTTGAAACCAATGTGAATCCCATTGGTTATGAATTAGCTGAATCAACAGACACGAATCAACAAATGAAATCATCGTTTACAAGGTCATTTAAGATTGGTTTGTTAATTTGAAAAAAGAGTAATCAATTTTTCAACTCAATAATTTACTCAGGCATTTTTTAAAATGAGAAACAGACCAAATTGAACTCACTACATTAACTTTATCAGATTCGCATGGAATGTTGATTAAAGTTGGACATCAAAAAGGCCATTAACAAATTTTAAACAATACTAAAATGTATTTTCTCCAAATAAGGCAAACAGCAATTATCACAATAGATTAACGTCAAATCATCAATAAATAATATTTCAGCAGAAACTTTTCATAAAGAGACTACTACAAATAGTTAACCATCAGAAAACCTTATCTGACAAGGGTTCTACAGTTATTTTTTGTAATTTTTCAGATTGAATGTACAACCCTTGATTGTTATCAAATTATTATTATTTTTGGTGTATTCATTTCATATTTCAATGTTTTAACAACCAATTTAAACATATCAATAACGTATGAAAACTTATACAACAGAACAAATTCGGAACATAGCCTTGATCGGAAATACCGGAGCTGGGAAAACCACCCTCGCTGAAGCTATGCTCTACGGGGGTGGTATTCTAAACCGCAGAGGTGAAGTAGCTGCCAAGAACACAGCCTCTGACTATACTGCAATTGAACAAGATCTTGGCAACTCTGTCTACTCTACCCTCCTCTACACCGAATTCAACGATAAAAAAATTAACATCATCGACACTCCCGGAATGAAAGCATTTACCGGAGCTGTCACTTCCTCTTTAAATGTAGTCACCACGGCACTTTGTGTACTTAATTCGGCCGAAGGTATTGGTGCTGGCACAGAAAGCGGAATGCGTATTTCAACCGAACTAAAAGTACCTGTAATATTTATTGCCAATGGGCTCGACCACGAAAACGTGAATTTTGAACGTGTTGTTGAAGATGCCAAAAACCGTTTTGGAAATAGCGTAACCATTGTTCAATACCCAGTAAATGCTGGACCAACCTTTAATCAGGTGGTCGATGTTTTAAAAATGAAAATGTATCAATGGGGACCAGAAGGCGGTTCACCACAGATTTTAGATATACCTGCTTCTGAAAAAGAAAAAGCAGACGAATTGCACAACCAGTTAATAGAAAAAGCTGCCGAAAACGATGAAAACTTGATGGAACTTTACTTCGAAAAAGGCTCTTTAACCGAAGATGAAATGCGTGCAGGGATGAAACTTGGAATGAAAGACCTCAGTCTTTATCCTGTTTTTTGTACCTGTGCAAAAAAAGACATGGGCATTCGCCGATTGATGGAGTTCATTATTAATATAGTACCTTCTCCAAATTTAGACACCCCCCGTACTGAAAAGAACGGCAAAGTAGTGAAAACAGATGTCAACGGCCCTGCTTCATTATTTGTTTTTAAAACCAGCGTAGAACAACACATTGGCGAAGTTTGCTATTTCAGAGTTATGTCAGGAAAAATCACAGAAGGAATGGACCTGATGAACACCAACAAGCAAGGTAAAGAAAGATTATCTCAATTGTTTGCAGCTGCAGGAAGAACACGAAATAAAGTTTCTGAATTGGTTGCCGGCGACTTGGGCGCAACTGTTAAACTCAAGGAAACAAAAGCTAACCATACTTTAAGCTCCAAAGAAGCAGAATATCAATTTGCTCCTATTGTTTTCCCAAAACCTTTAACAACAGTTGCTGTTAAAGCAGTTAACGAAACCGATGACGAAAAAGTAGGTGAAGTTTTACACCGTATGCGCGACGAAGATCCATCGTATATTGTCAACTTCTCAAAAGAACTCAAACAATTAATTGTTGAAGGCCAAAACGAATATCACATCAACGTACTAAAATGGTACTTCGAGCATGAGTTTAAAATTGACATTGATTTCTTAGCTCCAAAAATTCCCTACAGGGAAACAATCACCAAATCGGCTCTGGCCGATTATCGTCACAAGAAACAATCGGGCGGCGCAGGTCAGTTTGGCGAAGTACATATCGTAATCGAGCCATACACTGAAGGAATGCCCGATCCAAAAGTATTCAAATTCGACGGTAAAGAATTAGTGGTTAACGTACGTGCTAAAGAAGAAGTCACACTCCCTTGGGGTGGTAAACTTGTTTATTGCAATTGTATTGTTGGAGGTTCGATCGATGCTCGTTTTATGCCTGCAATTCTGAAAGGAATTATGGAAAAAATGGAAGAAGGCCCGCTTACAGGTTCTTACGCCCGTGATATCAGAGTTTGTGTTTACGACGGTAAAATGCACCCTGTTGACTCAAATGAAATTTCATTTAAACTTGCAGGACGGAATGCGTTCAGCATGGCCTTCAAAAAAGCTGGCCCAAAAATTCTTGAACCAATTTACAATCTCGAAGTATACACACCTAGCGAAAGAATGGGTGATGTAATGAGTGATTTACAAGGTCGACGTGCCTTGATTATGGGAATGGGCAGCGAAAAAGGGTATGAAAAAATATCGGCCAAAGTTCCATTGAAAGAGATGTACAAATACGCAACATCGCTCAGCTCTACTACTGGTGGACGCGGTTGGTTCAACATGGAATATGATGCTTATGATAAAGTTCCTGCCGATGTTCAGGATGAATTATTGAAGGCATATGAAGTTGAACAAAAAGATGAATAAGCATATTGAATTAACCAGTCAATATTTCAACTAAATCAAATGAAAAGACCCGGATTGCAGCTCCGGGTTTTTTTTGATGCTTTTCCCCTAACTTCGATTATTTCATCATTTTACTTATCGAAAATTCTTCGCCTTACGTATATTTTTATATTTTCGCTTGTTGTTAGGCAATTGGGGATTTCCTAAAGGATTTTATTTTCAATTTTGCTTTTAATACAGCCAAATCGAGTGTTGCGGAATCTCAGACAAGGCTGGAAAACTTTATTAAATGAAACTGTGCGGTAGTGTTAACTGGTATAGAATCGGGTGGCTTTTTGTGATCTTCAATCTGTTGTTATCACCATTATACACCTATTCTCAAAATCTTCCACCGGTAATTGACAGGGGCATACCCAATCAACATACCGAAGTGGAACCGGGTTTTGCATATACCATACCGTCAACTGCTTTTAAGGACGAAAACTACGACAATTTAACATACACAACAAATACCCTTCCGGGCTGGCTCAGTTTTAATTCGGCAACCAGAACATTCACAGGTACACCAACAACACCGGGAACAACTACGGTAACAGTTACTGCAACCGATCCGTCAGGTACGGATTCAAAATACAGTTTCAAAATATATGTTCACACGAAAGGTTCAACCTATGCCGCGTTTACTATGGACACACAAACGGGGTGCAACTATAGGCAAGTAAACTTTACCAACCTGTCGAAAAACGCAACTTCATTTGAATGGTCATTTGGCAATGGAAATACATCAACAGAAACAACACCATCGGCCATTTATGGCAAACCCGGAACTTACACGGTTAAGCTGATCATCAACGGAGGAGGTCTACCAGAATATACTCTTACTGAAACAATTACGATATACCCTTTGCCAAACCCTCAAATTGGCAACATTGGAACGACAGGATGTGAACCTGTTGACCTCACGTTCAAATCTACGGGCTTTCCCATCTATGTAAATCCTGTTACTGTTAACGGTCAAACGGTAGGTGAAATTACCGGAGCATCGGAAGCTTATTACTATTGGTACTTTTCGGGACCACACGATGGACAACTCTCAACTTCAAAAGACACAATTATTACTGGTTTTGAAGGTGGAAAATACCAGGCCTTTTTAACTGTGACCGATGCAAACGGCTGCAAAAAGCAATCGACCACCCCTATTTCGTTTGAGGTTTACGACAAGCCCGAAGTTGATTTCGATATTTTTAAAACAGACATTTGCACCCCTTCAAACACCGATTTTAGAAATACGAGCCAAATATTGGCTGGCGATAGCATTACCAAGCACGAATGGTTTTTAAATGGGATCAAGGATGGTTCTTCGAAAGATTATTCGCATTTCTTTATCAATTATGACACGTATACAATTAAGTTAATTGAAACATCGTCGCATAACTGTGTATCTGACACTACAAAACAATTACTTTTCAACGCCGACAATAACGCCGATTTTTCATTTAACACCCCATCGTGCTTAGGGGATACTATTAATTTTAAAAACAAGTCTACAGAAACAATAGCTTACAAATGGGATTTCAACAGCGATAACATCACCGATTCTGAAGAACAAAACCCAAAGTATGTTTTTCCCACATCAGGTTTTCATCAAGTTTCGCTGCAAGCTACTTTTAACGACGGATGCATTAAACCTGTTATAAAATCAATAAACATTGATGAGGTAAATGCCCATTTTAGTTATGCCTTTATAGATGCTTGTGCCCCTGATTTCGAAATTGAATTTACCGACCAGTCTACAACTGCTCTTGGAACTCCAATATTTTCAAGAAAATGGTTTCTTGTGAATAGCGACAACAGCACAACTTTAATTTCAAATAGCAATAATCCTTTTAGGCATTTATTTCCTGGGAATGGAGGAACATACAGAATAAGACTGGTTGCCTCAACCGAAAACGGATGCAGTTCATCCTATGAAGAAGAAATCAACACCGGACAATCGACCATAACAATCAACCCCAGCGGTGCTGTATTTGGCTGTGTTGTTCCCGGAGCACCGACCAGTTTTACGGTCAATTTATCATTGGGACATGACACCCCTTCTACATATACCTGGGACTTTGGAGATTCAGGAACAGGATCAGGCCCTACTCCAACACATATTTATACTGCGGCCGGCGATTTCAATGTGGGGGTTTCAATTACCACCGTTGCTGGTTGTACTTATTCTGCATCCATGAATAATGCAGTTCGCTTGGGTGCTGTTCCTACAATATCAGGAGTTACAATTGATCAATCGGTTCAAAAATGTTTTAGCGAAGGTATTGAGTTAATTGTGAATTCATCGGCCAATACCGACAGTTTGAAATTCATCACCAAATTTGCAACACTAGAGCAAGCACTTCCTGACAATACGTTTGAATATCAATTTCCCGATACAGGAACATACAAAATTGATGTAATCGCAAAAGATAACGGTTGCCCGTCGATCCCATATTCTGTTACCAATATTAAGATTAATGAGCCCCGGGCCATGTTCTCTCCGACGCAAACTACATTTTGTAATAATCCTCCCTATGTAGCAACTTTCACCAATGAAAGTTCATATACCAACCCTGCAACAACATTTAGTTGGAATTTTGGCGATGGGAACACAAGTAATCTACCATCGCCAACCCATCAATATTTAAGCACGGGCGATTTTACAGTAACTCTTAATGTTACCAACCCATCAACCGGTTGTACCGACTCGCACAGTGAAACACTTCACATTTATTCGTTCGACAATGCCACCGGCATTATTACGGCTTCAGCAAAAGTGGGATGTGCCCCATTCTTGGTCGATTTTGGTCAAAAAATAAATGAACGGTTATCGCCAAACTATATTGTAAAAGAATATCAATGGGATTTCGACAATGATGGCTATATTGATGATACTGTAACATCACCTTCGATCCAACACATTTTTACCAAGCCCGGAGAGTTTTCGGTAAGACTGGTTGCAATCAGTGAAAATGGAGATTGTAATTTCGAATTTATCGATCCTAATTTAATTAAGGTCAACGGACCTATTGTAAACTTTGACTTTACACCTGCAATAGCATGTCTAAACGAAAACATTAATTTCACCAATACCTCAACAAAACCTATTTTCGACTCAGCAAATCCGGCAAACGATAAATACATCTGGAATTTTGGCGATAACACAACATCAACAGAACAAAATCCAGTAAAATTTTACGATCGCGACTCGGTATTTACAGTTTCATTAAACGTTACCGATCAAAACAATTGCTCTTCGACCCTTGAAAAGAAAAACCTGATTACCATAAATGCCATTGAAGCCTCATTCGAACTGACTGACACCATCTATTGCAAAGGAACAACGGTAACTTTCACCAACAATTCATCAGGAATAATTAGCAGTTACCAATGGGATTTTGACAATAACGGAACCGTTGACAAAACAACAAACAATACAGATCCAGTACAATGGACCTTCAACACCCCCGGGGATTTTTACCCAAAACTTGTGGCCATAGCGCCAAACGGATGTACAAAAACCGACAGCACAGAAATCAGAATCAGTAATTCGACAGCAAACTTTTCTGCAAATGGTGCTGATACTACTATAACACAAATCAATATTGGTTGTGCCCCGGCATTTGCCAATTTTGCTCCAGCAGCTAATTCAGATGAAGTAAAGAAATACAGTTGGAATTTTGGTGACGGAAATGGGTCAACAGAGAGAGCGCCCCGAAATTACTATGTTAACCCTGGAACTTATACAGTTACATTAACAATTGAGTTCAAAGGCGGATGTACAGATTTCATCGAAAAAAAGGATTTCATAAAAGTTGATGGAGCATTCGGAAAATTAGATTACGATAAAACACTGGGCTGTTTACCAAATCCTATCGTTTTCTCGGTCTCTGAAATGAGCAGGGTAAGTATCATTAGCTGGGACTTTGGTAAAGGGGTAATTGAAAGTGACACCCTTTCGGGATCGACAACTTACAAAGAACGAAATTACAGTTATACTTCTGGCGGCTATGCGTCTCCAACCATAATACTGACCGATGCCGTGTGTGGCGAATATTCGTACAAAAACAATATAAAAGGAAGTATTTACACCAGTACACCACCAATTGCAGACTTTTCGGTTGACAAAGACAGCATTTGCCGGGGTGTAGAAATTCATTTCACCGATAAAAGTACGTCACCCGATCCTATCTATAAAGTGAACCGTTGGAAATGGTACTTCGGGAATACAGTCAATGATTCTTCATCTGTACAAAACCCACCGTCTGCTTATACTGAGATTGGAACTTACAAACCGCAACTGATCGCAACCAACCAACTGGGGTGCAGCGATACCATTATCAGAAAAAACAGCATCCACATTTTTGGGAACGACCTATTGACTTCCGATTTCACAATCAATGATGCCACTGCCTGTGCCAATCAAGCAATAAAATTTGACAGCATAGCCACTGCCGGACCAAGCA
>Ga0209373_10000936_pt1 | contig 39346 bp, 34 predicted proteins | sample Higcelweek5metaG_FD_187173 | JGI IMG/M metagenome (GOLD analysis project Ga0209373, IMG submission 187173) | Freshwater pond sediment microbial communities from the University of Edinburgh, under environmental carbon perturbations - High... | ecosystem: Environmental > Aquatic > Freshwater >... | reverse complement strand
GCAAGGAGGTGATGAAATATACCCGCGAATGGGAAGAACTTACCCGTCAGATGGGCTACTGGGTGAACATGGACGATCCATACATCACCTACGACAACCGTTATATAGAAACATTGTGGTGGTTGCTTAAGCAATTGTACAACAAAGGATTACTCTATAAAGGATATACAATTCAGCCCTATTCGCCTGCAGCAGGTACCGGTTTGAGCTCGCACGAGTTGAATCAACCGGGTTGCTACCGAGATGTAAAAGACACAACAGCCACTGCTCAGTTTAAGGTTGTTCGTGATGAAAAATCAGAATTCCTTTTCGAAGGTGTTGAAACTGATCTTTATTTTCTTGCTTGGACAACAACTCCATGGACTTTGCCTTCGAACACAGCTCTTTGTGTAGGACCAAAAATTACCTACGTAAAAGTGCGTTCATACAATCCGTACACCGGAATACCAATTACTGTAATTCTTGCAAAAGATCTGATAAATAACCATTTCAGTCCGAAAAATGCTGAGTTGGAAATAGATAATTATGAGGCTGGAGCCAAAGCAATTCCATTTAAGATTTTAGGTGAATACACCGGATCGAGCTTGGTTGGTGTAAACTACGAACAGCTAATTCCGTTTGTAAAACCGCAGGGCGATGCATTCCGTGTGATTCCTGGCGATTATGTAACTACCGAAGATGGTACAGGTATTGTGCATATTGCTCCAACTTTTGGTGCCGATGACGACCGAGTTGCCAAACAAGCAGGTATTGTTCCTCTTATCATGGTCGATAAAGACGGTAAACGCCAGGCGATGGTTGACCGTTCGGGGAAATTCTTCCACATTGAAGATCTTGATGAAGATTGGGCAAAAGAATACGTTAACGAAGAAGTTTACCGCGACTATGCCGGGCGTTTTGTAAAGAATGCCTACGACGATACGTTAACGGAAGATGATTCAACTCTCGATATTGATATTTCGGTAAAGTTAAAGCATGAAAACAAGGCATTTAAGGTCGAAAAGCATGTGCACAATTATCCGCATTGCTGGCGTACCGACAAGCCAATTTTATATTATCCGCTCGACTCGTGGTTTGTAAAAACTACTTCAGTCAAAGAAAAGATGGTTGCTTTGAACAAAACAATCAACTGGAAACCTGAAAGTACTGGAACCGGTCGTTTTGGAAACTGGCTCGAGAACCTTGTTGACTGGAACTTATCGCGTTCGCGTTATTGGGGAACTCCGCTGCCAATTTGGAGAACTGAAGATGGAAGCGAAGAAATATGTATTGGTTCAACTCAGGAATTAGTTTCTGAGATTGAAAAATCGATTGGAGTTGGGTTCATGACCAAAAATCCTTATGAAGGATTCAAGGTAGGAGACAATTCAGCAGACAATTACGAGAAAATAGATTTGCATCGTCCGTATGTTGATGATATCGTGTTGGTTTCATCGAAAGGGCTGAAAATGTTCCGCGAACCCGATTTGATCGATGTTTGGTTCGATTCTGGTGCTATGCCTTATGCTCAGCTCCATTATCCGTTTGAAAACAAAGAGTTAATAGATAGTGGCACAAATTACCCTGCCGATTTTATTAACGAAGGAGTTGACCAAACTCGTGGATGGTTCTTTACATTGCATGCCATAAGCACAATGATAAGCGATTCTGTGGCATTCAAGAACGTCATCTCTAGCGGATTGGTACTTGATAAAAATGGAAATAAAATGTCGAAACGGCTCGGAAATGCTGTTGATCCGTTCTCGGCAATCGAAAAATATGGTTCTGACCCATTGCGCTGGTACATGGTTACTAACTCGCAACCATGGGACAATCTAAAGTTTGATATTGAAGGAGTTGAAGAGATGCGCCGGAAATTTTTCGGAACACTTTACAACACCTACAGTTTCTTTTCGCTTTATGCCAATATCGATAAATTTACTTATTCAGAAGCCGAAATTCCGGTTGAGAAACGACCTGAATTAGACCGTTGGATCTTATCGTTGCTCAACACGTTGGTAAAAGAAGTGACCGAGAGCTATGATGCTTATGAACCAACCAAAGCAGGCCGTGCTATTGCCGATTTCGTTTCTGAAAACCTTAGTAACTGGTTTGTTCGTTTGAGCCGTAAACGTTACTGGGGTGGCGAAATGACAACCGATAAACTTTCGGCTTATCAAACACTTTACACTTGTTTGGTTACTGTTGCCAAATTAGCTGCACCAATTGCACCTTTCTTCATGGATCAGCTATATTCCGACCTGAATAGTGTTACTGGTAAAGAGACAGTACAGAGCGTTCATCTTGCCGATTTTCCAACATTCGATGAAAGCATTATCGATAAAGAGTTGGAAGAGAGAATGGACATTGCGCAAAAGGTTTCGAGCATGGCTTTGGGACTTCGCCGTAAGGAGAAATTAAGAGTGCGTCAGCCACTTGCTAAAATTATGGTTCCTGTACTTAATCCACATTTCAAAGTTCAGCTGAGTGCGGTTGAAAGCATCATTCTTTCAGAAATAAATGTGAAAGAGATTGAATACATCTCTGGCGGCGAGAGCATCATTAAGAAAAAGATTAAGCCCAATTTTAAAACGTTGGGGCCGAAATACAGTAAGTTAATGAAGCAAATTTCGGCTGCTATTGCTCAAATGAGCCAGGCCGATATTGCAAAGATAGAAACACAGGGAGCATACGAAATTCAGGTTGAAAATGAGAAGATAATTCTTTCAACCGAAGATGTTGAAATACTTTCTGAAGATATTCCGGGCTGGTTGGTTGCTAGCGAAGGCGCAATTACTGTTGCTCTCGACATCAATATTACAGAAGAACTTCGTCAGGAAGGAATTGCTCGCGAATTCGTTAATAGAATCCAGAATATCAGAAAAGAGAGCGATTTTGAGGTAACAGACAAAATCAAAATTCGGATTCAGAAAAACGATTTATTCGATGATGCCCTTCTGAAACATTCGGAATATATAAGCAATCAAACTTTGGCTTCATCTTTTGAGTTGGTAGAAAATATTGAATCAGAAAATGCAAGACAAGTTGATATAGATGAGACTCTTACGTTCATTATTGTTGAAAAGCAATAAGAATAGGAGAGTTGCTCAGGTCGTCATTAGTTATTTTTGTTATTTTTGGTAAAATTTATCACAAGGGTTTAAATCAAAGCCAAATATTATGAGCGAAAAAACCAGATATTCAGACCAGGAACTTCAGGAATTCAAGGAATTAATTCTTGATAAATTGGAGAAAGCTCAGCGTGACTATGAGATTTTTAAAAATTCGATTACTCACGGTGATGATAATGACACACAGGACACGTCTCCAACATTTAAGATTTTGGAAGAAGGTGCAGCAACTCTCTCGAAAGAGGAGGCTGGTAAATTGGCTCAGCGTCAGTTAAAATTTATCCAGCATTTACAGGCAGCGTTGATTCGTATTGAAAATAAAACGTATGGAGTATGCCGCGAAACTGGAAAATTGATTTCCAAAGAAAGGCTTCGTGCGGTACCTCATGCAACTCTTTCAATCGATGCTAAAAATATGCAACGTTAATCTATTTGGTAAATAAGAACATCAATTGAGAGTATAATAACTCTCAATTGTTTTTTATGGAAATATATGTCACAAAAGAAGTTAGCAATCTTAGTAATTATTTTAATTCTTGTGTTTGACCAAATTTTAAAGGTTTGGATTAAAACCAGTTTTGTTCTTGGCGAAGAGTTAAATGTATTTGGCAAGTGGTTCATATTGCATTTTGTTGAGAACAAAGGGATGGCTTTCGGCTTTGAATTCTCAGGAAAATTTGGAAAGATAATTTTGACTCTCTTTCGTTTGATTGCAGCTACCGTAATTTTCTGGTATCTGATGAAGCTAATTAAGAAAGGAATACCTAACGGATTAGTTGTAAGTATTGCATTAATATTTGCAGGTGCTATTGGCAATGTAATAGATAGTGCATTTTACGGGTTGATCTTTAGTGACAGTTTTGGGCGTACAGCTGAGGTTTTCCCTGCTGGTGGTGGTTATGCCTCATTCTTACATGGATCGGTAGTCGATATGCTTTTTTTCCCACTGATCGACACTACATTCCCAACATGGCTTCCATTTGTAGGAGGTGAGGAGTTTATGTTTTTTCGCCCGGTTTTTAATATTGCCGACTCAGCAATTACTGTAGGTATTACAATTATTTTGATTTTTTATAGAACATTATTTGCTGAAGAAGAAAAGAAAACGCCAGAGGTTTTAGCCGAAGAATAAGCTTTTTAAAATTTTTATTTGTGTAATTTGAATCTATTCATTAAAATTGCACTCCGAAAAACGAAGAGGATTTCGGGATCGTTCAAAGTAGAAATAGTAATTTATCAATTATAAGTTATTAGGGCCTATAGCTCAGTTGGTTAGTAGCACCTGACTCATAATCAGGGGGTCACTGGTTCAAGCCCAGTTGGGCCCACCCTTCAAAGTGAAGCAGTTACAGAGTAAAATTTGTAGCTGCTTTTTTGTTTATTTTTTTCATACATTTCTTCTAGTATAATTTTCTTCTAGACTTACTGGTTTAAATACATACTGAAATCGAACTAGTTATTCTGTATTCAGCTTTGCTCAATTTCTTTTTCGATTTTGATGACTATTCTAAAAACACTTCGATTTTGTTTAAGACTGTTATTCACAATTTTAATTAACTTGTTGGTTCTATTTTGAGTTAGATGAAAATTGCTTTATCAACACAATTTCAAATTAAGTGAAAAACGAAACGATTCTTGTTATTGGAAGTACAGGCCTTGTTGGTAGTCATTTGATTCCTATATTGAAGGATCGGGATTATAATGTGCAAACGTTAAGTAGGTTATATTCTGTTTACCCTTTTGCAACAATAGAACAGAAAGAGTTTGAAAAGCAGCAAATTCTGGCTGCCGATTTCATAATCAATCTTGCTGGGGCCAATATTAGTGCCAAACGCTGGTCTAAAGCAAGAAAGCAGCTAATTGTTGATAGCCGGGTTAATACGACAATGAAGATTTATGAAATTGTGATGAATGATGACGAGAAAAGGTTAAAGGCCTATATTTCGGCTTCTGCGGTTGGTTATTATGGCTCAAATTCGGTTGAAAAGGTGTTTGTTGAAACCGATGCACCTGCCTCCGATTTCCTTGGTGAAACTTGCCGTAAATGGGAAGAATCGGCTGATGAATTCAGCAAGATTGGGATCAGAACGGTGAAAGTGAGGACTGGAGTTGTTCTTTCATCAAAAGGCGGAGCTTTGCCTAAAATGATCTTTCCGGTTAAGCTTGGCTTTGGCTCAGCTATTGGCAGTGGTCGTCAATTTATTCCATGGATCCACATCCGAGATTTGTGCAACATCTACATTATGGCAGTTGAAGATATAAAGATTGAAGGTGCTTATAATGCTGTTGCACCACAGTTTTCAACAAATAATGAATTCACTAGGTTAATTGCCAAGGTTTTAAAGAAGCCATTTTGGAATTTAAAAGTCCCTTCTATTTTGATGAAAGCTTTTTTTGGCGAAATGTCGGTAGTTCTACTTGAGGGGAACATAATTTCATCAAAAAAAATTGAAAGCGCAGGGTACAACTTTTTTTTTAAAGATTTGTTTGTTGCTTTTGATGATTTATTAAAAAATTTGAACGATTTTTAAAAACGAGATAAAAATTTTGCTCTCTATAAAAACCTAAATAATGAACCTTTACGACCATACTTCTTTCAAAACAAGTAAACTTATAACGAATGCCTATAGCACATCTTTTTCATTTGCAACAAGGTTATTTGATAAAGAAACGCAAGAGGCTATTTATAACATTTATGGTTTTGTGCGTATTGCTGATGAAATAGTAGACACTTTTCATAGTTATAACAAAAATTACTTGCTCGATAAATTTGAGGCTGACTACTACGAGGCAATTGAGCAGGGAATTAGTACGAATCTGGTCCTTCACTCTTTTCAGCATACAGTAAAAAAATACAACATTCCTGATGAACACGTCAGGGCTTTTTTGAAGAGCATGCGATCTGACCTCGAAAAAGTTAGTTACCGAAATCAATCTGAAATTGATGAATATATTTATGGCTCGGCAGATGTTGTTGGTTTAATGTGTCTTAGAGTTTTTTGTAACGGCAATATGAACTTATATAACCAGCTTGAAGTCCCGGCTATGAAATTAGGCTCAGCATTCCAGAAAGTTAATTTTCTGCGCGATTTGAACGCCGATATTAAAGAGTTAGGTCGGCTTTACTTCCCGGAATTGGTTGAAAAAGAGTTAAATGAAGATGTTAAACATTTGCTTGTTTCTGCTGTTGAAAAAGATTTCGAGATAGCTTACTTCGGGATAAAGCTGTTGCCTAAACGTTCGAAATTGGCGGTTCTGATTGCTTATTATTACTATCGGGAACTGTTAAGAAGAATTCAACGTAAGCCTGTTAACGAGTTATTATCTACCCGGATACATGTGCCGACTAGCTACAAAATGTATTTCTTTGTGAAAGCAGCTGTTGATTATAAATTGAAATTGGTTTAATTTTTTGAGTTAGAAGAAACATTATGACGGCCAAGATTATAGATAAATTATTGAGTTTCCGAACTCGTGAATCGAAAGTGAAATCTTTTTTTATCTCGTTTTATGTTATTGGTTTGGCAGGTATGGTTTTGCCTTTCTCGTTCCCTATATTTTTGAAGTTAATTCCCTTAGCTCTTTTGCTTTCTTTTTTTGCGATTTTTATTTTTCAAGAACAAAAAATTGATTTAAAATCCATATTGGTATTTGCTGTCATATTTTTAGCCGGTTTTTTTGTTGAGGTAATAGGAGTCAATACAGGTGCTATTTTTGGTGAATATTGGTATGGAAAAGGTCTGGGTATTAAGCTCTTTAATACGCCTTTAATGATGGGCATAAACTGGGTTTTAATGATTTATTTTTCATCGAGTCTTGTGACTCAATTAAATCTTAAGCCAATTTTGTCGGTCTTTTTAGCTTCGGCATCAATGATAATTTACGACCTTGTAATAGAGCAAGTTGCTCCTGTTTTTGATATGTGGAGTTGGACAGGAAATTCGGTTCCAATACAAAATTATATAGCTTGGTTTCTAATTGCAGTTGTTTTTCATTCGCTTGTTAAATTGTTTAATATCAACATTCGCAATTTTTTGGCACCTTTAATCTATATCTGTCAATTTTTATTTTTTCTCATTTTATTGCTTTTTTTCAAATTCATTAAAGAATGTTGAAGGCAAAACACAATATGATCATCTATCCGTTTTTTCAGCACTACAACAATTTTATTCTGAAAAAACATTTTAAAGCGATACGTTTTATTGGAGAGATTGAAGATCGGAATTTGCCAATATTGCTAATATCCAATCACATAAGTTGGTGGGACGGTTTTTGGCACGAATACTTCAACCGGAAATATTTCAACCGGAAATACCATTTTATGATGCTCGAAGAGCAACTTCAAAATCACTGGTTTTTAAACTATTGCGGTGGATTTTCTGTTCAAAAAAAGTCGCGCAGCATGATTGAGTCGATCAATTATACTGTCGAACTGCTTAATAATAATGGGAACATGGTGCTTATTTTTCCTCAGGGCGAAATTAATTCATTGTATAACAATACAATTGTTTTCGAAAAGGGCATTGAGAACATTCTTATGAAGGTTAAGAATCAGGTACAAATCTGTTTTGTGGTTAATTTGGTCGACTATTTTTCCGATGTTAAGCCTACTTGCTATTTCAATTTTAAGGAGTATAAAGAACTTGATTTTGATGTAGTTTCCATTCAAAAAAGTTACAACGACTTTTATTCTCAATGTATTGAAAAACAGATAAATATAAAGGCATGATTTATCTAGCGTATTTTATTTTTATTTTTTCGGCTATTAGATTACTGGTTGCCCTTTCAAACCTGATTTTTTCTCAAAGACTACCCAAAGCCAATCACAATTGCGCCGATTTAGTTTCTGTTTTAATCCCAGCTAGGAACGAAGAGAAACATATTTCGTACATTTTAAGCGACTTACTTTCTCAAGATTATCAAAATATTGAGATCATCGTTTTCGACGATTTATCAACCGACCATACTGCAACTATTGTTTCCCATATGTCTTTAAAAGATAATCGAATCCGCCTTGTTCAATCTGACGGACTGCCCGAAGGTTGGCTGGGCAAGAACTATGCCTGTCATGAGCTTGCAAGACAAGCAAAAGGCGACTATCTTTTGTTTCTTGATGCTGATGTTAGAGTTGGTAAAGATTTGATATCGCGAACAATACATTTTGCTTATAAGAATCAACTTGGTTTACTTTCAATCTTTCCGATGCAGCAAATGCTTACTAGGGGAGAATGGGCAACGGTGCCTGTTATGAACTCTATTTTGATAACTCTTTTGCCATTAATTCTTGTGAAGAAGTCGAAATTCACTTCGTTATCGGCAGCCAATGGCCAGTTTATGCTCTTTAATTCGACAGTTTATAAGAGAAACTTGCCCCACGAAAAATTGAAGCACAATAAGGTTGAGGATATTGCAATTGCCCGTCTATTCAAACAACAGAAAGTTAAAATTGCTTGTTTGGCCGGTAATGAATCGATATCATGTAGAATGTATACCTGTTTTAATGAAGCTGTTAATGGCTTTTCAAAAAATGTGATTAGCTTTTTTGGTGATTCATTTCTTGTTGCTATTTTGTTTTGGCTAGTCACAACCTTTGGGTTTCTGTTCGTTTGGTTTGGTTTATCTTTTCGGTATATGTTATTTTACCTGCTCATTGTTGCCATTACAAAAGTTGTTGTTTCGATCGTTAGCAAGCAAAATGTGTTGATGAATTTAATTTTTCATCTTCCACAGCAGGCTTCAATGGGTTTATTCATGTTTAAAGCATTAATCAGCAAATTCAATAAAAAGTACGAATGGAAAGGGCGAAATATTTCATCTTAACAATTGTTTTCTGTCTATTATATAATGGTTTATCAGCTTCGTTTAAAGCCGACATCTACAATGCTTATTTGAATGGCGATATGGCTTTATGGAAAAGTACAATTGATAAAATGGAGCAGGCGAGAAGTGAAAAAAATGATTCGATATTAGAACTCGTTAATTATCAGTATGGCTACATTGCCTGGTGTATTGGGAATAAAAAAACAGATTTGGCCGAAAAATATATGGCTAAAGGCTTGAACAACATTGATAAACTTGAAAAAAGGAAATATAAACTATCTGAGTTAGTTGCCTATAAGTCTGCTTTTAATGGCTACGAAATTGGATTAAACAAGGCGAAAGCGCCCTTTATTGGGACCAAAAGCATTGATTGGGCACTTGAAGCAATTAAACTCGATAATAACAATCCGTTTGGCTATCTTCAATATGCAAATTGTCAGTTTCACATGCCATCAATTTTTGGAGGCTCAAAGGCATTGGCTTTAGAATATTACCTTAAAACTGAGAAACTTATGGAGGCTCATGAAGATTTTAAACAGCAAAATTGGAACTACCTGAGTTTATTAACGTCAATTGCTAAAGCCTACGAAGTTACTGGCCGAAAGGCTATGGCTAAGTTATATTATGAAAAAATATTGAAGATTGAGCCTAACTTTATGTGGGTAAAAAATGAGTTATATCCTAAAATTCTGAATAAATGATGACCACTAAAATGAAAGAAAAAGTTTTGATTGTTGGCGCCGGCCTTGGTGGGCTTACCGCAGCTTTACGCCTTGCAAAAAAGGGTTTCAATGTCGAAATAATTGAGAAAAATTCACAAGCTGGTGGGCGGCTTAATCAAGTTAAAAAAGATGGTTTTACGTTCGATACTGGGCCAAGTTTTTTTAGTATGTCGTACGAATTTAGAGAGTTTGCCCATGAGTGCAACATTGATCTTCCTTTTAACTTTGTTGAGCTCGATCCGCTTTATAGTGTGAATTTTAGCGACAATCCTAAAACATTTCACCTTTTCAAAGATATTAAAAAGCTTTCGGCTCAATTTCAGGATATTGAACCCGATTTTGAGAAGAAAATGACGAAATACATCAGCAAGTCGGGTAAACTTTTTCACGACACAGTCGACTTGGTTATCAAAAACAACTTTGATTCAATTATCGATTATTTTTTGACCCTTGTAAGGGTTAATCCAACCCATTTGCCTGTTCTTTTCCGCAGTTTTTGGGAAGAGGTGAACCGCAATTTTTCATCCAAAGAAGCTCGTCAAATTGTCTCTTTGGTAGCATTTTTCCTTGGCCGTACTCCGTTCGACACAATGGCAATTTATACGTTGTTGTCATACACCGAATTTAAGCACGACGGGTATTATAATGTCGAAGGCGGAATGTATAAAATTGTTGAAGGGCTACTTTCAGAGCTTGATAAAGAGAATGTTAAGATTACATATAACACCGAAATTGTTGGTTACGATGATTCTGCAAAATCCTTAAGTTGTTTTGTCGGCAAAGATGGAAAGAAGTGGACTGCCGATATTTTTCTGGTTAATGCCGATGCCGCTCTCTTCAGGGGTACTGTTTTCAACAGAGAAAAGTTTTCGCCTAAGAAGCTCGATAAGATGAATTGGACGATGGGTTATTTGACCTTTTATGTTGGTGTAAAATGCAAATTACCAATGGTTAACCATCACAACTATTACTTAGGTTCGAACTACGAAGAGTATGCCAATAATGTGATGCAAAACCCCGATTCGTTGCAAAAACCTTATTATTATGTGAATGTGGTTTCGAAGCATAACCCCGGTTGTGCGCCCGAAGGATGCGAAAGTTTGTTTTTTGTTTGTCCGGTTCCAAATCTTCAATTCAAGCCCGACTGGAGCGACAAAGATGCCATTGTTGACAGCATAATTGATGATTTTTCGAAAAGAATTGAGGTCGATATTCAGCCCGAAATTATTTCAAAAACTATTTTTACCCCCGAAGATTGGAAAGATCAATTTAACCTCTATAATGGAAGTGGATTGGGCTTGTCGCATAAATTCAATCAGATAGGGGCATTTCGCCCTGCTAATTTCGATGAAAAGTTTAAGAATGTGTTTTATGTTGGCGCATCAACAATTCCTGGCGCGGGATTGCCAATGGCTGTTATCAGTTCTAAACTTGTGTGCCAACGAATAGAGAAATTCAGTGATAGAAAGTAGTTATTAGCATAAAATGAGATGGTTAGAAAGTGTTTGTTGATTTTATATTTTGTTCTTGGGTTTTCGGCAGTTTATTCACAAACTCACGAAGTACTGATTTCTACCAACATTGGCAGCATGAAGTTCATGCTTTACGACGACACGCCCCGCCATCGCGATGCTTTTATCGAATTGGCTAAAAGTGGTCATTTTAACGGTACGTTGTTTTATCGGGTTATCAATGGTTTTATGATTCAGGGTGGCTCTAAAGATTCAAGAAATGCACCTCCGGGGAAGTTTATTGGTTACGGCGATCCTACAAAAACTGTTGATGATGAGATACATGAACATCATATTTGTAAAAAGGGTGCTTTGTGTGCTCCTCGTCAACCCGATGAAATCAACATTTTTAAACAGAGCGATATTTCTCAGTTTTTCATTATTCAGGGTAGAAAATATCGCATTGGGCAACTCGATACTATGGAAATTGCAGTGAATCGTCCGATTAGGAAGAAAATAATTGAAAAAGCATATCCTCCTGAAAAAAAGGAACTTCTGAAGAAATTGAAAGAAGAAAAGAAGTTGGAAGAAGCAAGGGCCCTGGCCGATGAAATTCAGAATGAAATTGAGGCAAATTATGCCTTGGCCGATGGAAAATTAGAGTTTACTCCCCAACAGCGCGAAGCTTATACTACAATTGGCGGTGCTCCTGAACTCGAGAAGGAGTACACTGTTTTTGGCGAAATTATTGAAGGTTTTGATGTGATTGATAAAATTGCAGCCCTTAAAATTGATGCCAATAATCGCCCCTTTACCGATGTTGTAATTACTGTAAAGATATTGAAATGAGGAATATACTAATTGTTTTCATGCTGACCCTTTTTCTGGTAGCATGTTCGTCTCAATCGGCGAAGAAAAATGCGGGTGAAACTTCAGCTTCAGGAGGGCAAAATAAAGGTGTGGCAGAACAAGTCAACTTTACTGATTTGTCGAATTCTGTATTTAAAATTCAAACATATAATGGAACTCGGCTTCTTGAAACAGGACAATGTTTTGTTGTGAAAAAAGGTGTTCTGGTTGCCCCGTTCTCACTTTTTGAACAGGCCGATAAAGCTGTTCTTACACCAATTGGCGGAGGGAAAAGCTTTGAAACAGATAAGTTTCTTTGTTACGACCGCATTAGCAATCTTATTCTTATTCAATGTGATACATTGTCGGCAAAACCTTTAAATCTTTATTTCAACAGTAATGTTAATGGTTTGAAAACGATATTGATAGGTGAGAAGCAGAATAATACTTTGCCGTTGTTCTCCGGGGCTTCGTTGCAAGAGAAAATTGTGTTTGGTGAAAAACTGGTCAGCATTAGCAATTCTATTCTGACGGTAAATATTGGAACGCCGGTTTTTCTTTCAAACGGATACGTTTTGGGTTTAGGTACAGCCATCGACTTAAATTATGAACGTGCTTTTTTTGCCATACCAGCACAGACAATCAATGCGTTATTGAGCAAAAACGAACAGCCAAAACCATTTTCGACAATAGGAAATCCTAATGCACAGCGTAATTCTGCCATAAAGAAGATCATCCTAGAAACCGATTACGGCAATATAACCATCAGGCTATTTAACGAAACACCTGCTTACCGCGACAACTTTGTAAAACTTGCCGAAGAGGGTTACTTTGATAGTTTGCTCATTCACCGTGTAATACGCGACTTTGGTATTCAAACTGGTGCTGCCGATACCCGTAATGCCAAATCGGATGATGTGGTTGGATGGAAGGGCCCAGGTTATACTATTCCGGCTCATGTAGTTCCGGGGTTGTATCACAAACGTGGAGCAATTGGTTCGCCTCGCAAACCCGATTCGGCCAATAAAGAGAAACGTTCCGATGGCTCGCAATTTTACATTGTTACCGGGCGGAAATACCTTGATGACGAACTTAATGAAATCGAAAATGAGAATAAAATAAAGTTCACGCCAGAACAGCGTCAGGTTTACAAAACTGTAGGTGGTTCGCCCCACATCGACGGGTCTTACACCGTTTTTGGAGAGGTTATTTCGGGCCTCGAAATAGCAGATAGGATTACTTTGCTGCCAATTCAAAACGATTTTCGTCCGGTTCAGGATATCAGGTTAAAGCAAGTCAAAATTGTCTATTAGGATAATAATCAAAAATGATATCAATATGGCAAAATCAACTTTAGCTGTACAGAACTTTAAAACAATGAATTGCAATCAGGCTGTCTTTACAGCTTTCGGTCCAGATTATGGCGTTTCGGAAGAGCTTTGTGTGAAGCTTGGACTTAGTTTTGGTGGAGGAATGGGCAGGCAGGGAAGAACCTGCGGTGTTGTTACAGCTGCATATTCTATTATTGGCTTATGGGCAGCAACTCAGTCGGACAATTTGGACACACAGAAGACCATAGCTGCCAATAAAGTAGTGGAATACAATAAGATTTTTCAGCAAATTAACACCCATCTCGATTGCAAGGATTTATTGGGCTACAGGCTTTGTGTTCCCGAGGAAAAAGCAAAATCGGAAGAGTTGGGCCTTCACGATAAAATTTGCAAACAATTGGTTAAAGAATCGGCCGAAATTTTAGAGATGATCCTTGTTTAGATCATCAATACCATTTCAGAGATTCTACTTTAATTTTTTTGTTAACCGATACGAGCTTTTTAAACGTTTCGATGTCGTTGAACCCATCTTTTTGTCTGTAATGATAAGGGAAAACAATTTTCGGTTGAAACTTTAGCACCGCCGAGGCCGCTTGTTCAACCGTCATCGTATATGGTAAATTCATGCAAATGAAAGCGTAATCGATGTTCTTTAGTGAAAGCATTTCTTGGATATCTTCGGTATCACCAGCAACGTAAATTCGCTCATTATCAATTGTAATTACATAACCGTTGCCAGCCCCTTTTGGGTGGAATTGAGAACGTTCGGCAGTTGAGTTGTACATCGGAATTGCTTCAACAACGACATCTAAAATTGGTGTTTTTGTTTCACCGTTTTTCATGACCGTGCCAAATCCCAACTTTTCGATAACACTTTGAGGGCCAATAATAATTGTCTTTTCAGTATTCAAATTTTTAAGCAAATCGGCATCAAAATGATCGCCGTGGGTATGGGTAATTAAAATGAGTTGAGGCGTTGAATAGGCTTTATATACCTCAGGTTTTCCCACTGGGTCGACAAAAATAGTCAGGTCATTGCTTTCTATCACAAATGAAGCATGTTCAACGGGGTGAAACACAGGTCTGTTTTTTCCGGTTGAAAAACTTTCAAAAGAAAACAGCAAGAACAGGATTAGTGGCAACAATTTCTTCATTTTATGCAATTTATAATCAGCTAAAAAACAGAAATAAACGTTAATTGTTAAAGTCCGAAATTAATTAAAAAAGCCGATACACTCCTCTATTCGCATTTTCTTTTAAATTTGCAGCTTTATTTTAAACAGCTTGAAGATGTTAGAGAGAATCAAAGCATTACAGAATGAAATTGCAGCAGTTACAGCTGCAAACAAAGAAGAAGCAGAAGAGTTACGAATTAAATACCTCAGCAAAAAGGGGTTGATTTCCCAATTTTTCGACGAGTTTAAGAATGTTCCTGTTGACCAGAAAAAGGCGACTGGTGCAGCAATTAACGAATTGAAGAATTTTGCTACCGATAAAATCAACAGTCTTAAAGAGATGTTCGACGAAAAAGGTTCAGGGGCTCAAGGAGTAGACCTTACACTTCCGGGCGAAGCTTTGTCGTTAGGAAGTCGTCATCCTCTTGCAGTTGTGCGCAACCAAATCATTGAAATATTTGGACGTCTTGGGTTTATTGTTTCTGAAGGCCCTGAAATTGAAGATGACTGGCACGTTTTCTCAGCTTTGAATTTTCCTCTTGAACACCCTGCCCGCGACATGCAGGATACATTTTTCATTGAAAAAGATCCTGATGTTCTTCTTCGTACACACACATCGAGTGTTCAGGTTCGTGTAATGGAAAAAACACAGCCGCCAATTCGTGCAATTTTTCCTGGGCGCGTTTTCAGGAACGAAGCTATTTCGTACCGGGCTCATTGTATTTTCCATCAGATTGAAGGTTTGTATGTAGATGAAAATGTGTCGTTTGCCGATTTGAAACAGACGTTGCTGTTCTTTGCACGCGAGTTTTTTGGAGAGAAGACTGAAATTAGGTTGAGGCCTTCTTACTTCCCATTTACCGAGCCATCGGCCGAAATGGATGTAAGTTGTTCAATTTGTGGCGGAAAAGGCTGTAATGTTTGCAAGCATACTGGTTGGCTCGAAATTATGGGTTGCGGTATGGTCGATCCTAATGTGCTCGACTCGTGTAACATAGATAGTAAGAAATATACTGGTTTCGCCTTTGGTATGGGCATTGAACGTATTGCTATGTTGAAATACGGTGTTAAAGACCTTCGACTTTTCTTCGAGAACGATGTTAGGTTCTTAAACCAATTCCAATCAGCTTATTAAGATGACTCTATTATAAATAGAAAATCCATGTAATCAGTAAATTACATGGATTTTTTAGTTATAGGATTTTGACTTCCCAGGTTACTGGCATCGCTTTTTTGTAAACAGCCCAAACCCCGCAATATTTTTCTTCCGACAGCTCAACTGCCCGTTTTAATTTTTCTTCCGGAAGGTTTTCTCCTTTGAACTCATAGATTATATGCATTGATTCATAGTGCTTTGGATGTTCTTCAGTTAAAGTACCATCAACTTTCACGTTGAACGATTCAGGTTCAATTTTCATTTTTTTCAAAATTGATATAACATCCATTCCCGAACAACCAGCTATTGCCGTGAGCATCAGCTTTTTTGGACGCATCCCAGTGTTGTGACCACCTCCTTCTTCGGCCGCATCTATGGTTAATTTATGTCCGTCGAGTTCTGTTTCAAAACCCATATCGCCTTTCCATTTGAGCAATGTTTCGTGTATCATTTTTTATCTTTTTTTGATGAATTTTTGTTTCTGTTAAACAATTTTGATTCAGATTAGTTTAAGCTTTGGAAAAGTAAAAGTTAATCAAACAATTTTTTTTATAGCATTTCAAGTTTACCTATATTTACCCGTATAATAAGCAAAGGATTTATTTTTTTGAGCGATAGTATTATGAGAAATTCATCAAGTAATTTACAACCTGAGGAAACAAATTTGTCGGACTTTAAATTTTTTAAGCACCTGACAGATACCGAGATTGGAAAATTAAACTTTGATAAAACCTGTCAGTTATACAAAAAGGGGAGTGTTGTTTATCGCGAAGGTGGCAGATTAACTGGCTTTTATTGTATTACTCGTGGGATATTAAAAATCTACAAAACTGGCATTGACGGTAAAGAGCAAATTATCCGTTTTGTGAAGAAGGGCGACATTATCGCTTTTCGCTCTTTGTTGAGTCAGGAGTTAGCTTGTACTACAGCAAAGGTTATCGACGACGCAGTTTTGTGCCAAATTCCTTATCAAACGTTGTTGTTTTTACTTCAGAATAATTGGAAATTTTCGCACTGGATGATTCAGATTCTTTGCCGCGAATTGCGCGAGGCTAACGATTACATTACAGATATTGCTCAGAAAACTGTTCGCGAACGATTGGCCGAAGTTTTACTCTTGTTGAGAGAAAGCTTTGATGTTGACGATAATAATTTACTTCAGATTTCTTTAACTCGCGAAGAACTTGCAAATATGGTAGGAACAGCAACTGAATCGGTAATTCGTTTGCTTTCTGAATTTAAACAAGACGGCTTAATTGACCTCAAAGGAAGACGGATCAAATTTATTGATGTTCCAAGTTTGAAAAGAATTGCCAGTATTTAATTAGCGTTCAATTTATTAACAATATCCCACAGTACAATTCCTGCACTTACCGAAATGTTAAAAGAGTGCTTTGTTCCGTATTGAGGAATTTCGATTGACCCATTACACAGGTCTACAACACTTTGTTCAACGCCCTTTACTTCGTTCCCGAAAACCAAGGCAATTTTTTCACTTGGCGTTGGTTTGAAGTCGGGGAGCATAATGCTGTGTTCAACCTGTTCAACCGCAAAAACCTTATAGCCATTTTGTTGCAGTTCTTTTACAGCCTCTTCGGTTGTTTTAACGTACTTCCATTCGACCGAATTTTCAGCGTCGAGAGCTGTTTTGTGAATGTCTTTATTTGGTGGCGTTGCAGTGTATCCGCATAGGTAAATTGATTCAATGAGCAATGCATCCGAGGTTCTGAAAACAGAGCCAATGTTGTTGCAGCTTCTAATATTGTCGAGCACAACAACAACCTGATTCTTCTTTACGTTCTTATATTCTTCAATTTCAAGGCGATTTAATTCGCTGTTCTTAAGTTTTCTCATCGTTAAAATATTACAAATCAACAGTTTTTCGTTTCACCGGCATGCTCATGCACCTTGCACCACCTCCTCCGCGAGCCAATTCGGCACCGGCAATTGTTATCACCGATTTTTCAGTGGGGAAAGATACTTTTTTATTGATTATATCTTTTGCGGCGATGACACTAAATCCATTTTTGTTAAGTTCTTCAATGGTGTGGATGTTTCGGTCGTAGCCAATTATTATGCCTGGCGCAAGGGCTAAAAAGTTTGCACCGCTATGCCATTGTTCGCGTTCCTGATTCCACTTGTCCGATCCTCCGCATGTTATTGGTTTGAAGTCGAATCCCTGTTTTTGAAGGGCTTTCAGAAGGTTTGGTTCGTTTTCAATAGACAAAACTTCGCCGTTAGCAATTGTGATATGGATGGTTCTGTAGCGATCGTGCGAGAGGATTAGTGGTTCATAAACCATGCACGAATCTTTGTCGAGCAATGTGAAAACCATGTCGAGGTGAATAAACGACTCAGGGGTGTCGGGTAGTTCTTGTACCAGAATATGGAACGGTTCTTTTCTATCTTTTTTAATTGCATCAACAATGAAATCGATGCCCTGAGTTGAGGTTCTGACTCCGGTTCCAATTACAAGAACATTTTCGCTAACAATCAGAACATCTCCACCTTCAATTTTAACTGATTGAATATCTTTTTCTGTATTTTGGGCTATTGGGTTATGCCTTTCTACTCCAAAATCGGGGTGATATTTGAATATGGCATTCATAATTACCGATTCTCTTTCGCGGACATTATTGGCCATCTTGCCAATTAACACTTTGTTATAGAGCGATATTGATGCGTCGCGCGTGAAAATAAAATTGTGGAGTGGCCGTAAACTATATCGTTCGTTACTTAGGTATTTTGTAAGCGAATTGCGTTTAATATCAACACCTTCTATTAGTTGGCGGGCTATTTCATCACATTCAAGCGACGAAAGATACTCTTTCAGTTCGGGAACATTTTCGCTTTCGCATATTTTCGACAGAAGGTTTTCTTTGACCCTTGATTGATTCAATATTTTGGAAAGCAGTTCTTTAACCTCATACGTTTTGCAGTGTAAGTCCAGTATATCTTTGAATTGTTGATATTCTTCTTTTGCGACCGAAAGGTTCAGAATGTCGCTGTAAAGGGCTCTTTCTACATTTTCGGGGATCATCTTCTCAACTTCTTGCCCGGGAGAATGTAAAATTACCGCTTCAAGAGTGCCGATTTCAGAACTGACATTAACTTTGCACATACAAATAAGGTATTAATTTATAACAAAAGTAGAGAATTCTTTAAGACAAAGGCAGATACAAAAACTGACTGTTATCACGTTTAAAGTGGTATAAGTTTTGATATGCTCACAGTAGTGTTTAATTCTTTTGAAATGGTAAAAATCTGCAAACATATTTTTGTTCTTGGTTTGTTCTTGGTTTCTGCTTTAGTTGGAAAAGCTGAGGTTTCGCAGTTTTGTTTTGCTTCCGATACAACAATTTACCGCGAGGTTGAAACCATAAATGTTTTTCCCCGCAAAGGGTTAAATATGAACCCTAAGCAGTATGCCAAGCTGGTAAAAAAAATCAAGAAAGTTTATCCTTTAGCTAAAGAGGCTGCTATTGAAATGCAGAAATACAACGACCGATATAAAGGGCTGAAAAGCGATAAAAAAAAGCGCCAATATATTAAGTCTGTTGAGAAAGAGTTGTTTAAAAAGCATGAACAAGAACTCAAGCATTTCACCATTTCCGAAGGACGTTATTTGATGTTACTAATTGACAGGCAAACAGGCGATACTTCTTATGGAATTATTGATGAACTGAAAGGCAGTTTTTCAGCTCATTTTTGGCAAGGCATAGCTAAAGTTTTTGGAAACGACCTGAAAGAGCGATACGATCCTATTTACAAACATTTTCTGATTGAACAGATTGTGCTACAGTTGGAACGCGAAAAGTCATAATCGGAACTTCAATTGTGATTGTTTGAGGGCAAAAAGTTGCATTTGTTGTTCAATAAGAGAAATAACAGGTTAGAGAGGGTAGGAGCGAGCAATGAATCTATTTTCCTTTTCCTTGAAACACATTTAATACAGTGTAGATAAGTATTTTAAAGTCGAGATAAAGCGAAATGTTTTTCAGGTATATAATATCGTAAGGCATACGTTCTATCATTTGATCAAGATTTGAAGCATATCCATACTTTACTTGTCCCCACGATGTAATTCCCGGTCTTATGCGTTGTAATTGAATATAGTGCGGTGCAATTTTTTTAATTTCATTAATGAAATGCAGCCTTTCGGGGCGAGGGCCAACCAACGACATGTCGCCTTTTAGTACGTTGTAGAATTGTGGGATTTCGTCGATATGGGTACGGCGCATGAACAATCCGAACTTGGTAATTCTAGGGTCATTTTCCGACGATAGGGCAGGTCCGCCTTTCTCTGCGTCGACCATCATACTTCGGAACTTGTAGATTGTAAACTCTTTACCATAGCGGCCAACCCTTTTTTGTGAATACATAATAGGACCTTTCGACGATGATCGGATGCCAAGGTAAACGAAAGGAAAGAAAGGCAAAAATATGATCAGCGCCAGAGTCGAGCCAACAACATCAATTACACGTTTTAAGTTCTCTTGCCAAGCGGGCATTAATCCATTCGAAATCTTAACCAGTGGGCTTGAATAAATTGTGCTCATTTTCACAGTTCCGGCCAATATGTCGAACATATCAGGAATTGCTTTTACGGTTACGCTTCTGTAATCGAGGGTTCCAAGGATCTCCTGAATTTTATTGTGTTCCAGTGTTTCGATGGCAATGATTATCTCTTCTACCCGATTATCGTCAATAATCTTAGGAAGTTCATGAATTGTTCCTAGAAGCGGAAGATGCTCCTCGAGAAGATGTTCGTTTTTATCATCAACATTAACAAAACCAATAAAGATATTGCCGGTAGGTATATTGCTCGAAATCATTTCTTTGTAAAGAGAAACGGCTCTTTCGTTACTGCCAATAATTACTGTGTTAAAGCCAATCTTTCTTTTATGAACTTTGTGTATTGTTCTGGTTGATAGGATTAACCGAGGAATAAAAGTCAGGAAGAAATGCAACCCAAGCAATGTAAAGTACGAACGATAGTAGGTTTTGTAACTCAGAATTGCATCATCGAGCATAAGTGTGAAGAAGATGATAGTAACCCCAATGATGGTTGTTAGAAGAGTTTGCCCAAGATCGATCAGTCGGGAACGCCTGTAAATATCTTTATAGAATCCAGTAACGTAATAGTATGCAATCCAGAATGTTGGGATAGCAAAAAGAGCAATCCAAAAATTAGAATCAAGGCGAATATTTTCGAAGTAATCAAAAACACCTTTTTCGATGTAAAGTTTTCGGTAGCAATAAAATAACGACCATGCTAAAGCAGCAGCCAAAGCATCAACGGTCATATATTTAGCAACTTGTTTGCGCTTGTTCATTGCAAAAAAAATCTGTTGGTCCCCTAATCAATCTCTATTGCAAAAGTTGAAACGAAGCCTTTTCGGAATTATTGTGCGCAAAACTACATTTTTTAAGAGGAGTTTTAGAAATTGTCAATCAAAATATTCTCGATTTTGGTCAGAATTGACAGCGATTGCGCGTAGTGATGAAAAGAATATATTGGTTTTTTGTTTAAGATGACATTTAGAGCAAACGATTCGAGCGAATTCCTTACTAAATCATCATCCGTTGTTTCCTCCGATTTAAACTTGATGCCGTGGATATTTTCGAGGTAATTTTCAGCAAGATTGAAAATGAAATTTCCTGAATTAGTCTCAATCAAAAGTTCATGTTCTTTCTGATTATCAATCGTTATTATGATATAACAAATTGAACTATTGTACATTTTCAACCTCACTTTTATAGTTGGACGGCCACTTTTAGTTGTTTCAATTGAGTTGATGTCGATTTTCTTAACCGGCATTGACGAAAGAAGTGAAAGGAAACTTAGTGCTGACAACACTGATTCTCTGATGTACTTTTTCCCACTAATTGATTTACTGTATCTGAACAGCAAATGGTTGTTTTGCGACGATATAAAATCTTGAACCAGTGGATGATGTAACTCCTTTATTTCAGGTTGGAGAATGTTGCCCGATTCATTGGCCGCTTGTTCCAACCGAGATAAATCGGGTGTTTTTAATTCTGGTTGATCTACAAAATAGATGTTGCTTTCCGATCGTATTAGTTTCAGAAATAGATCGTAAGAACCCTTAATAGGCGACACAACTATAAAAGCGTCGTATGAATCAAGATCTTTATTCAGCTTTTCATCGTTTGTCTCATCAATCTTCATAGAACTTATTTTCCCGAAAAATTTCAAGCTCGAAATTATGCCGGAATAAAAATTCAAGTCGTTTTCTTTTCCTATCAGAAGGCAATGGATCATGCCCCCAAATTCGTAAAAATCAATGGTTTTTTATGCGAAATCAATCTTAATTTTTTAATAAATAGAAAACTCCAAGTTCTCCCTTCGGAAATTGAATCGGATCTGCTAATTTTGAGCATTACTTTTTAAAATCATGTTAAAAGATACAGCACAGCATAGTGGGATGCGTAATAAATTGGTTCAGAGCATCCGCGATAAAGGTATAACCGACGAGGCGGTTCTTCGGGCTATAAATAAAATTCCTCGACACCTGTTCATGGAAAGTGGATTTGTGACTTTTGCGTACAAGGATCAAGCTTTTCCCATTGGGGCAGGGCAAACCATTTCTCAACCGTTCACTGTTGCCTTTCAATCTCAACTGCTCGAAGTTAAGGAGAGAGCAAAGATTCTTGAAGTTGGTACAGGTTCCGGATATCAGTCCGCTGTTTTACTGGAGCTTGGAGCCCAGGTGTTTACAATTGAGCGGCAGCAAGAATTATATGTCAAGGTTCAACGGTTGTTGCCATCGTTAGGATATTTTCCCCGCTTTTTTTACGGCGATGGCTACAAAGGACTTCCAACTTACGGGCCTTTCGATGGTATAATTGTCACTGCCGGAGCGCCTTATGTTCCCGAAGATTTGTTGAGGCAGCTTAAAATTGGAGGTCGGATGGTTATTCCCGTAGGAAGTGGTTCTACCCAAATTATGAAGCTCATTATAAGAACTAGCGAAACCGATTTCAAGGAGCAAAATTTTGGCGACTTTTCTTTTGTTCCATTATTAGGTGGGACTAACTAAATAATTGATAATAAATTACAAATGGAAATTCAATCTTTTGTCTTTAATCCGGTACAAGAAAATACATATATTATTTGGGACGAAACAGGCGAGTGTGCCATAGTTGACGCAGGGTGTTTTAACCAGAAAGAGTTCGATAAGCTCGATAATTTTATGAAGTCGAAGAACCTAAAACCGGTAAAGCTGATCAATACCCACGGCCATTTCGACCATATTTTCGGAATAGAACAATGCAGAAAGGCTTACAACTTGAACTGGGAAGCCCACTTCGGCGACAATTCATGGGTCGAAGGAGTACAGGCAAAGGCTGCACTCTTCGGAATCCCGGTTCAACCGGTAGCTTTGCCCGAGGTTGAGCTCAACGACGGCGACAGCGTGTGCTTTGGAAATTCAACATTAAAAGTCATTTATGTTCCTGGCCATTCACCAGGTAGTATTTGTTTTTACGAAGAACGATCTAAAGTCCTAATTACTGGCGATGTGCTGTTTAATGGCAGCATTGGCCGCTCCGATCTTCCAGGGGGCGATTACGAAACATTAATTGAAGGAATTAAATCGAAGTTAATGATTTTGCCCAACGACGTAGATGTTTTTCCTGGCCACGGACCTGCAACAACAATTGGCGACGAAAATGCAAGAAACCCTTTTTTGCAGTAAATCAGCTACAAAAAAGGGTTTCTGACTGAAGCAAAATTCAGAAGCTATTTGTTTTTATTTTTCATTGTTTCGTTGGCGACTAGTGGCTTGGCCCAAAAACTAATACTGAGTACATAGCCCAATGTAAGGAATAAGATCAGCATTCCGCCACGTAGCCCAATCATGTCTTTTAGTTGACCTATAATGAGTGGAACAATTGCTCCACCGACAATGCCTGTACACAAAATGCCTGAGAACGTTCCATGATATTTAGGAATGCTGTTCAGTGCTAGCGAAAATACAACCGACCACATTACCGAAAGGCAGAACCCGAGTGCCGGAAATCCGAAAATAGCCATTTGTGCGTTGCCAAACAATGTAATAGCCAATACAACTAACGCTGAAATAGAAAATATTCGAAGTACAATTTTGCTGTCGATAATTTTCAAAAGGAACAAGCCCAACAGGCAACCAATGGTTAGCATTCCCCAAAACAGGCCCACGGCATGCGCACCTTCAATCTCTGGCGATAATCCATGATATGTTCGCAAAAATTCAGATATCCAATTTGCAATACCCTGTTCTGTGCCAACGTAGGCGAAAATTCCAAGAAAAAATAGCCATATTGTTTTGTTTTTGAAAATTTCGAGATGAGTTGCCCAAGCTCCAACTATTTCATCTTCTTTTAGTTCAACCTTTGGAAATTTCGATATTGTAATTATCAGTACCATTAACAATGAAACCGCTGCAAATAGCCAATATAGCGAAACCCAGGGAAGTTCTACCGGAGTAACTTTTGAAAGCGTGGTAAGAATAAATCCGTTGATGTTTGCCGGATCTTTCAAATTTGAAACCAGATAAGAATAGACCATTGGACTTAAATATGAGGCACTTCCAAAAAACAATTGCGCAGAAACCGATAGGAAGGCGAAATGCTTTTCACCACCCGAAGTCCTTAACAAAGGGTTAATAGCAACTTGAAGAATGGCCATTCCGCAGCCAATTAAGAACAGCGAAATCAGAAATACCGGAAATTTTGGAATGAACGCAAATAGCAATGCGCCGCTTGTAGCTACTGTCCAAGCTACTGTCATGCTAAACTTTTCGCGGTAACGTTGCACCATCATTCCCGAAGGGATCGACATTAGCGCGTAGGCAATGAAAAATGAGAAAGGTAGCAAGCCAGTCATAAAACCACTTAGTTTGAAACTATCGCTTACATTTGGGTTGATTGATCCTAAGATGTTTGTAAGGAACGAGATGACAAAAAACACTAGGAAGATTAGTACAACCATATAATAATTCCGCTTCATAAGTTTATCTTTTAAGATTTTAATCAACAATTTTCAATTCAATATTTTGATTCTTAATGTATTCTGCCTGTTCCGAAGAAATTCCGCTGTCGGTAATTATCACATCGATTTTTGTGAGGGGAGCAATGGTTGTAATTCCTTTTGAATTAAATTTTCCCGAATCAATTAGGGCAATAACCTGCTTGGAGTTTTCGATGCAAATTCTCGACAGGTGCGCTTCTTCGATGTTCATAGTCAGCAAACCGCGTTCAAAGTCGATTCCATCGGCACTTAAGAAATATTTATCGCAATAAAACTCCCTTAAAGCCGAAGCAGTTTGTTCTCCAACCAGCGAAAGGGAATTGCGACGGAGCATTCCGCCCGGCATTATGACCCTTATTTTCTGAAAATCGGCCAAACGGAAAGCAATGTCAACAGCAATGGTGATGATGGTTGTTTCGGTTTGCTTCGAAATATGTTTTGCCATTTCCATCATCGTAGTTCCCGAATCGAGAACAATGGTTTCGCCATCTCCAATCAACGTTGCAGCAAATGCGCCAATTTTTTGTTTCAGATCTATGTTTTGCTTTCGTCGGTCGTAAATAGAAAGGTCGGTGCTTGCAAGGCTTTTTTTCATGGCGCCACCGCGCGAACGGATTAGCAGGTTTCGTTTCTCGAAGTAGTTCAGGTCTTTCCTGATGGTTACTTTGCTCACCCCAAATTGCTGGCTAAGTGCATCAACATCTACTTTATCGTTTGTTTCAAGATGTTTCAGTATGTACGATCTTCGTTCAACAGTTGGTGTATTCTTCATAAAAAAGTTTCGTAACGTTTTGTTTCTACAAATATAAATTTTAAAGCGAAACCATGTGAAATTTTTTTTATTTTTGTTCTGATTTATTTAGAACCAAATAATTGATTTTTATGACTGTTGCAAAGAGAATTCTTGGAATAGACATGGGCGGTACTAATATTCGTGCCGGATTGGTAAACGACGGAAAATTAGAGCAGGTTGTTTCAGTTCCGACACCGGCAAACGCTTCTCGCAATGTGGTGCTCGATCAGCTTATTCAGCTGATTTCCAAATTCATTCCTTACTCGTTCGAGGCAATCGGCATTGGCGTTCCTACAGTGGTTGATGTTGAAAACGGAATTGTGTACAACGCAACTAACATAAAAGATTGGAAGGAAGTCCCCTTAAAATCAATTATTGAAAAGGAATTTAGTGTTCCGGTTTTTATAAACAACGATGCAAACTGCTTTGCTGCCGGTGAGAGACACTTCGGAAAAGCGCAAGGCTACCAATCGGTAGTTGGATTGGTGCTGGGAACCGGACTGGGTGCCGGTTTGATCATTAATAACAGACTTTACGAAGGCCGAAATTGTGGTGCGGGCGAAATCTGTAACCTTCCTTACAAAGAACATAATTACGAATATTACTGTAGTGGCCAGTATTTCAGAGACGAATTGAAATTCCCAGGCCACGAAGCATTTCAACTTGCCAGTCAAGGCGATAAAGCAGCACTTTCGATGTTCGAAACATTTGGCTATCATGTTGGTAAGTTTATGCAAGCAATTCTATATGCCTACGATCCCGAGGTGATTGTTTTTGGCGGATCGGTAAGTAAGGCATATCCTTTTTTCAGTGCCGGCATGTTTCGGTCGATGCAAGAGGGGTTCATCTTTCCAAATTCGCTAACTAATTTTAAGATCGAGGTTTCGGAGTTAGAAAATGTGGCCATTTATGGGGCTGCTTCGCTGGTACTTGAAAAGAAATTGTAAAAAATCAAAAAGGTGAAATCATGAACTCGTTCGACAAAAAATACACTCAATATGCGCTTTGCAACGAAATGATGCAGGCTCCAGTAATTGTCAGGAATTACGACATGGCTGTTGCGGTGCCGTATGCCAAGGCTGTACTTCAAACCCAAAACCTATTGTTGACAGGCGAGGGGAGTAGCCGCATTTTTCCAGCAAAACATTTTCGCAATAGATTGTTAACCAGTGGAATTAATTGCAATGTTGTGATTGAAGGCGCAACACAGGCAATGGAGTATCAACTTGACGATTATGCTGTGTTTGGGGTTTCAAATTCGGGCAAAACGAAAGAGCTGGTTGGGCTTTTTTCGAAACTGAAAGAGCAAAATCATCCATTGTTCTTCGGAATTACAGCTACGCCCAAAACCCCGGTTTGTAAATTGCCCAAGTCGGCGGTTGTTCTTACCTGCGGAAAAGAAGAGGCTGTTGCTGCTACCAAAAGTGTGATGGAACAAGCTTTGTTTTTCGATAGTTTGCTTTTCGAAGCATTTCAACTGGAAAAACCATTGATGACAGATATTTCCGCGAAAATTGAAGATGCGCTTACTGTTTCAATCGATCCTAAAATTGTTGATGTTCTGGCAAAAGCCCCGGTTGTTTACTTTGCCGGGCGCAACGATGGAACAGCCGAAGAGCTAACCTTGAAAACCAACGAAATTACCCGCAAAAAGTCGGTTTTCCTTGAAGGAACTTATGCCCTGCACGGCATTGAGGAGGTTATGAACCGTGGCGAAGTGCTGGTGGTGATCGATCCGTTTGAACAGGAAGAAGAGAAATTTCGCGATGTTTTGGTGAATGGCGTTGGCGTTGAGGTAATTGCCATCTCGACTCGTCCAACCATCTTCCCAACCATCATGATTCCCGATGGAGGTGCATTCAAAAACTACATTGAACTTGCCGCTGGCTGGAATTTGCTGGTTGAAATCGGTATCAGTCTGGGCATTGACCTCGACAAGCCGGTGAGGGCGAGAAAGATTGGGAACGAAACGAAAGTTGCTTTGTAAAGAAGATCGCATTTTCTTTACAAATAAACTTTACTCTGTAAAGAAAATTCGAATTACCAGACACATCAACCATTGTTCGACTTACTGTCGAAAAGATGATACTTGGCAAACAAAGTTTTCTGATATAAAAGCAAGTCCGCTAATTCACGAATGAGTTAGCGGACTTGTTTGCTTAAATCTGTGGTTTGCTTACGAGCCTAAATTCACTACAAAGAACAATGTTCCTAATACAATAAGCACTACGCCAATTGAGATAAAGAAACCCACAAAATCTTGCTTGTTCCACTTATAAATCTCGAGCGAGGTGTTTGGGAATAGCAACATCTGCTCAGTTTTCTCAGGATTGTTGTATGCCTCTTCCAAATCCTGCTCATCAACTTCGGAACCTAGTCCACGCACACGGGTACGCATTTTCAGGAAGAACCTTTTTGTTGTTTCGCTGGTGTCGGGTTTTGTGAATAGAGAGACCAGAATCAGAAGTAGGAATGGGAAAATCAACCGTGTAAGCATCCTGATTGTTTCGTTAAGGGCGTAGGGTAAGTATTGAAGTTTTACGCCCATCGATTGCAACAAAATCAATTCGGGAAAAAGATAACCTTGTGCTTCCATTTTCCCTTTTGAATTAAGTGTTGGTTGTTGCGACCAAAAAATTGCTTTCGAAGGCAGGATGTAGGTCATATCGAATTTATCGCCAAGCGAAAGTAGGGTAGGGCATTCTCCAACAGATTCGCCTGCTTCATCCGACATTTTTTTCCACTCTGTAATGGCATTGTTGCGGTCGATAACATCGGCTTCGCGGGCAATGTATGTTCTGACAACCGGATTGGGCTGGGTCTGAGTCAACAGAGTTTTATCCTGTCGGATAGATGGAAATATCTGTGGTACAACAATTGGCAGTATATAGAAGATGAACAATGTAGCCAGAATTGATGTCCAGGCACCATGCGTGTTGGCTCTACGCCATTTCAACCCAAGCCAGAATGCGGCTGCAAAAATCACAAAGAATTCCCAAATGAACTTCAGTATTTCGAGAATACTGTCGAACTGTGTGGCAATTACAGCTCCTCCCAAAAGGAAAAGAGTGCCAATAATTCTTCCTGCCCACACGTAATGGATTTCACTTTTACTAGGGACTAGCGGACGGTAGACATTGTGGAGCATTAATCCCGAAACAGTTAGCATCAAAGCCGCTGCAGTCGACATTAAAGCCGCCATCATCGAAGAAATCATAAACCCAACCAACCCGATCTTCATCGAACCTAAAAGATCGTGTATGGCATAACCCCAAACAAGGTCAGGGTTATTGACTTTTCCTGTGTAAAGCAGTATGGCCGAAAGTCCAACCAAGCCCCACATAATGGTACAAAACCGTTTGATAAAACTACCGCTCACAAAACCGAAACGTGCCGAATATTCATCTTTTGCTGCGGCATTTGTAACAAGCTGATTGGGTTGGGCAACAACCGTGATGCCGGCAACAACCGATGCTACTATGATAAAATACCAGGTAAAATCGATCAATGTTGGCGAACCGAAGATCTCAAAAAACGATTGGGGTAATTTCTGGTGAAGTATGGTCATTGCCGATTCGCCGGCACTTGTTCCATAAACATGCTGAATTTTTATCCACGCAAAAGGTATCAGGATAAAAGAGAGGATGATGATAAAAACCCCTTGGAGCAAATCGGTGTAAAAGGCGGCCTCCAATCCACCAAAAACGGCATAAACAATAATAACCAGACAAACAATCCAAGCCACCATATTTTCGTTGAGGTGTGAAAATACAGAGCGGGGTTTTTCAATCCGCAGCTCTTTCATTTGTGCTTTTTCGTTTTCCGAGAGGCTTACATAATCGCGCTGTTCGAGCGAACTCAGCACCATGGCACGGTCGTACTCTTTCTTTTCTTCGGGCGAATATTCTACTACATCTTTGGGTGTGATGGCTGTAATAGTTTTATTCATAGCAATGTAGCCGACTGAAAGAAGCCCCATCATTCCAATAGCCCCAACAACAGCATACGTTGCAGCCATTTTCTTCGATCCGTATCGTTCTTCATAGAAATCGCCCATAGTGAGGATACGCATTCGGCGTAACCATGGCGATGTAATCCAGAATAGGGGAGTGGAGAATACCATTAGCAGGGCACTCCAAATACCGGCGGCTCCATTTTTGAACGTTGTAGTTACCGTTCCAACAGGGCCATCGGCCGAAGTAGCCTGACCAAAACTGGCAAAAGTCTGAACTAGTTTCCCAAATTTTCTTCCCCCAAGCAAATAGTCTTCTTGGTTTTTAATGCGTCGGCTGGCCCAAACGCCAATCCATATAATAGCGATGAAATAGATTGCGATGACGACAATGTCTATGATGCTTAATCCGTACATAAGTGGTTTATAATTTGTTATTGACTATTCATTAGTTAAAAAGCAATAGAACTGATTTTCACGTTTGTGCAATTCTGAAGGTCGATTGGTTCCAGCTTTTCGGGAAAAGCAGCTTCACCGCTCAAATTGTCGATAGTTAATTTTTCAATTTCTGAAGCAAACAGGGCATGACCGAAATAGGAAGGTTTGTTATCGCCCCAGTTTACTGCACAATCCTGAAGTGTAATGTTTTTAGCATTATCGAAATAGAATCCGGCAATGTTTGTTTTCAGTAATCCAACCGTATCCGATGGGCGCAAGTCGTAAACGCCACCTTCAAATTGGGTTTTTTTATCAATGGTGAGTTGTACATTTCTTAGTGTTATATTTTCGATTTTCCCTTTTTCGCCACCAATGAAAACTCCATTTTCGCTATTGGCAATGATGTTTGAAAAGAGGATGTTACGAACCACGCCAACCTTTCCAGTGGTCTGGCCTTTGGCAAAACGCCAGTTGGCATCGCGGGCATTACCTGGTTGCCGTTTGTAGGCAGTAACATAAATAGGTTCGGCTTTGCCCCACCACACATTGTCGAACAAGCGGCCTTCAATAATGATATTGTCGAAAATGATATTCTCGACCACACCTTCGTCGCGGTTCTGAATGCCAATGGCCCGGTTACTACTGCGGATGATGCAGTTTGAAATAACCACATTGCGAATGGCATCCATGTTTTCGCTGCCCAGTTTGATGGAACACGAAGTCGATTTCAATATGCAGTTGGTAACGGTGATATTTTCGGTAGGGCCATATTCTTCGTACTCGCGGCGGGTTTTTGGACAAATGCAGTCGTCGCCCGATTCGATGTAGCAATCGCTGATACGTACATTTTTGCAATGGTCGGGGTCGATGCCGTCGGAGTTTCGGATTTTCATGTTGTTAAGTAGTTTAATACCATGAATTACCACATCGTTGCAACCTACCAAATGCAGGCACCAGTAGGCCGAATTCTTGAACGTCACATCTTTGATGATCAGATTACGAAAGTTGATGGGTGTGAACAAGTGCGGACGGCGGTCGAATGTGTCGAAATCTTTCAACACGTAAGCTGCTTTCTCTTCGGGACCCATAAAAGCCGGGCCATTACCATCGATGGTTCCTTGTCCGCTAATAGTAACATTTACTGCATCTTTGCCGCCAATCCAAATGCTGCCTTCGCCATAATTTTCTTTGAAGGCACTTTGGGTGTACACCATTTCATTGGGATTAGCCAATACGGTTGCATTGGCCGAAACATGAAATTCGACATTCGATTTTAGGTTGAATGGGCCGGACATGAAAATGCCTGAAGGAATGTAAACCATGCCACCGCTGTTTTCGGAGCATGCATCTATTGCTTGCTGAATGGCTTTGGCGTTGTCGGTTTTTCCGTCGCCAATGGCGCCAAAGTTGGTTATGTCGTAATATTTTATCATCATAAATTAGGTTTAAAATTCTCCAACTATTTTAGTTTGATATTCAGTCCGAAGTGCATTCTTTCCATCGATTACAAAAAACAGTTCGTTGCTGCGTACCGAACGCCGGAAGTAGTCCGATTCTTTCAGGTACAATTTATCCCAGAAGTTTTTTTTGGTTTGAAGCCACGAGGCTTTTGTGTTTCGGTATTGCGTATCGGGTCTGAGGTCGTTCATCGCATCCAGAGCAATAGCTTTGTCGCTTTGCAACTTTTCTGATAGCGGGAACGAACAGAGCTGATCAAAGTAAATTGGTTCCCGATCGAAATGAGGTGGCAGACTGATGGCACTTCCTTGTTTTCCAAAGGGATAATAGTCGTTTAGCGGAAGGTGGTTGGTGTAAAGCCACAATTGGCAACTGTCGTAATGCAATTCATTCATGGCCTGAATCAATGCAACAGTGGTGAATTTGTGATCGAAATGCCAGTCGTGTGCCGGATAGGTCGAAAGCACAACTGTTGGATGCACCTTCAACAACAAGAATTTCAGATCGTTCACCAGTGATCGCCACGACGATTCAGGTTTCAGAGAATCGGGTAGGTGAGAGCAGTTCTTTGAGCGGAACAGGTTAATATTGTCAGTTTTAATGGATCTCGAAAATCCATGAGCAGAGGTGTTGTTGTGCATTTTTTTCAGTGAAGCATCGAAATAGCCCAGGTTGATGGCATTTTCGGGTGCAATGCCGCCTAGTTGTGGTACGGTTGTGCTGTTCCACGAACGGATTTTTCCTTTTTCGATGTAATGTTGAACCGAGTCGCTATAAAGTTCGTCGTAACGCATACTTCCTGCATCGCCGGCGGTAATTGTTGCAATGAAAGTGTTTCCTGAATTCGATGCATATAACCCATAAGCGGCAATTTCGGCATCGTCGGGGTGCGGGGCAAGGATCAGTATTTTAGCTTTTGCTGGCTCAACATTTCGGTAGGCGATGAGTTTAACTAATTTACTTTCAGGCTTGCATCCCAAGAACTGAAATTGAATCTCGGTTGCTCCATTATGTATTAGTCTGCTGATATTTAAATAACGAATCCCTTTTGCCCGGCATTCAAGGTTTTGAAAGATTGTATCTGTTCCAGAAATCATTTTCACCTCGGGTTCCTTAATAATGCCTTTAATGGTTGAACGAATGTCTATTTCAACAAAAGCTGTATTGATTCCGTTGGAAAAAGAAGAAAGATTGAGATTGTTTTCGTTGAGCTGAAGTTCTGTTTTTTCAGCATAAGCTGGGCTAAATTCATAGTTGTAATTGAGCTGCTGGTTGTAGTTGTAACTGAACGCGCGCATTTTCACCACCTTACCACCTGCAAAAAGAAGTAGAAGTAAGATGATTATTATTAGTGTATTAAGAAAAAGTATTTCAACTTTTTTCGACATATTTTTCGTTTTTAGTGCGCCTTTTCTATTTCACAACGAGCATCAAAATTTAGTTCTTTAAAAAACACGAGTTATACAATTTTTATTAAAGAGGCATTAAATTCGCCATAAACCATAAATTTTTATTAGCGATACATGAGTTGGTAGGAAATGTTTAAAAATTGCAGGAGTGATTTTCCACCTATCGCGTACTTTGAGTTTTTGTCGAGTATTTTTTTCGCCAAGACTCAAAGTACGCCAAGGAGGTTTTTATTTTATGCGCGAGCTTAGCGCCTTTTTATAGTATTTCACTCATTTTCACCAATCGGCCTTCTTGGTATGATTTTTTGGCAGCCAGCGCAATGGCTACCGACATCAAACCGTCGAGGCCCGAAACAGGAAGCTCGGTGTTGTACGAAACCGCATCGCAGAACACTCCCATTTCGTTGGCATACGCTTCGAGGTAGCGATCCATGAAGAAGTTCAATGGCAAAGATTTATGTACCCCATCGGCAGCATAATAATGGTGATTTTCAGGATAATTATTGTCGGCATTCACCATCCCTTTCGACCCAAAAATTTCCACCCGTTGATCGTAACCATACACGGCTTTGCGGCTGTTGTCGATCACACCAATAGCTCCGTTTTCGAAGGTGAGGGTAATAATTGCGGTATCCACATCGCCGGCTTTACCAATCTCGGGATCGATCAGGACGGTAGCTTTGGTGTACACTTCGGTTACTTCGCTGCCCACAATGTAGCGGGCCATATCGAAATCGTGAATGGTCATATCGAGGAACATACCGCCCGAAACAGCACTGTATTCGGCTGGTGGTGGAGCAGGGTCGCGCGAGGTGATTTTCAGGATGTGCGGATCGCCAATTTTTCCAGCCTTCACCATTTCGTGAATTTTTGCAAAGTTGGGATCGAAACGGCGGTTGAAACCTACCATCAGTTTAACCCCGGCTTTTTCAACCGCAGCAATGGCTTTTTTAATCGCATCTAATGTAAGGTCGACCGGTTTTTCACAGAAAATATGTTTTCCTGCCTCGGCAGCTTCAATAATATATTGCGCGTGGGTGTCGGTTGGCGAGCAGATTACTACCGCATCAATTTCAGCGTTTGCCAGTATATCTTTGTAATTGTTGCTCACGTTGGTAATACCAAACTTAGCAGCCAACTCTTTTGCTCCATCCAGATTAATATCGGCAATGGCCATAACTTCGGCTTGTGGTACATTTTGCACCAAGGTAGCGGCATGAACCTTTCCAATTCGACCGGCACCAATTACGCCTATTTTCAATTTATTCATGGTTGTTTTTTTTACCACAGAGAACGCAGAGAATACCACAGAGAACGCAGAGGTTTTTGAATTTTATCTCTTCTACTTCATCTGTAATTATTCCTTTGTGTCTTCGTGTCTTTGTGTTTTTCTATTTGTTATAATCCCAATGTTTTGATGTATTTACGGTTGCGGTCGGCACACTCTTTCGGGTTGCCCATGCCGGGCAGAACGTCCTGCTCAACCACAATCCAGCCATCGTATTTTTGGTTGTGAAGTTCCTCAACAATAGCAGGAAAATCGACAGCCCCTTTTCCCAGTTCACAGAAAACGCCTGCTTTCACCGACTGAAAGTAATCCATGCCTTCAGCTTTTGATTTTGCAGCTACTTCGGGATGGCAATCTTTGAAATGTACATGCCAAATACGGTTGCCATGCTTTTTCATTGCTTCGAGAGGATTGCCGCCACCAAACATGTAGTGCCCCATGTCGAGAACCAAACCCAACAACGAAGGGTCGGTGAGCGAAAGCAGATTTTCAATCTCGGCAGGAGTTTCGACATAACCTGCACAGTGATGGTGAAAAGCAGTTCGCATACCTGTTTTTGCTTTCACTTCGGCAGCCACATAATTGGCGCCTTCGGCAAAAGTTTTCCATTCTTCTTCGGATAAGCCCATTTCAGGCGATACGCGTCCGGCATTTTTTGTGCGTTCGGGCACGCTTCCGTTTTCGTCGGCCAAAATGATGAAAGCATTTGGGAATCCAGCATCTTTCATCAATTGAGCAGTACGAACAGCTACTTCGGCACCGGCTGCATGTTTCGATTTATCTTTCATGAATACAGGGACAAAAGCTCCCAACAACGACAATTGACGTTTGTCTAGTTCAGCTCTTAACAGAGCAGGATCGGTGGGCATAAAGCCCCAGTCGCCAAGTTCGGTACCGGCATATCCAGTTTCTTTTATTTCGTCGAGAACCTGTTCAAAACCGGCCGCTTTACCTTCGAGTTCAAATTCGAGAACGCCCCACGAACAGGGCGCGTTTGCTATTTGTATCATTTTTTAGAATTTTCGTGTCCATTCATCGGCCCAACGTTCAACAACAACCTTTGTCTGTGTATAAAATTCGACAGCGTGGCGCGATTGAGCGTGCAAATCGCCAAAGAAGCTGTTCTTCCATCCGCTGAATGGAAAGAAGGCCATAGGCGCGGCAACTCCAATGTTAACTCCAATATTTCCGGCCATTGCATCGTGACGGAATTTACGGGCGGCGGCTCCGCTGTTTGTGAAAATGCAGGCAGAGTTTCCATACAAGCCCTGATTAACCAAATCAATAGCTTCGTCGAGGGTATCGGCACTCATAAGTCCTAACACCGGGCCAAAAACCTCGGTAGTATGAATAATTCCTCCTTGCTTTATGTTTTCAAAAATTGTTGAACCAACAAAGTGGCCATCTTCGAAACCTTTCACGCTCACAGCACGGCCATCGAGCAATAGTTCGTCGCCTTCTTCAATACCATCTTCAATAAGTTTTTTGATTCGTCGTCGACTTTCAATCGAGATCACCGGTCCCATATCGGCTTCGGGATCCATGCCATAACCACACTTTTTAGCCTTAGCGGCATCAATCAATTTTGAAGTGAATTTCTTTTTCGCATCTCCGACCAAAATAACCAGCGATGCAGCCAGGCAACGTTGTCCGGAACATCCGAAAGCACTATCGGCAATGATTTTTACTGTGGTTTCGACATCGGCATCGGGCATTACAACAATTGGGTTTTTAGCCCCGCCCTGAGCTTGAACTCGTTTGCCGTTAGCGGTTCCACGTTGATAAACATATTGAGCAACAGCACTAGACCCCACAAAGCTAATAGCTTTTATTTCAGGATTATCGAGAATTGCATCAACTGTTTCCTTTCCTCCGTGAACCATATTTAATACACCGGCAGGTAGATTCAGTTCGGCAATAAGTTCAAAAATACGGGTCATTGTCATCGGTACCTTTTCCGAAGGTTTTACGATGTAAGTATTTCCGCAGGCAATTGCATAAGGCAAAAACCAGAATGGAATCATAATAGGAAAGTTGAATGGAGCGATACAAGCACCAACTCCAATAGGTTGGCGGATCATAAATTCATCGATACCGGTAGCAATATCTTCAGAAAACTCACTCTGAAGAAGGGTTGGGATACCACAAGCAACTTCAATGTTTTCGATAGCACGAGCCATTTCCCCTTTCGACTCGGCAAATGTTTTTCCACATTCATTGGTGCATATTTCGGCAATTTCGTCGGTGTGATCTTCCAATATCTGCTTCATTTTGAATAGGTATTGGATGCGCCGGGTCGCAGGAGTATCGCGCCAAGCTTTAGCACTTGAAGCAGCAGCTTGAGCCGCCAATTCAATATCTTCGCTGCAACCAGCAGGAACTTTTGCCAACAACCGGGTTGTAGCCGGGTTGTTAACCGTTAGTGTTTTGTCGTTTTTACTTGAAACCCACTGACCGTTGATGTAATTCTTCAGTATTGTATTCATCTTCTCGATTTTAACTTTTTCTTTTTAACCACAAAGAACTCGAAGGTTTATCACCAAGTACACGAAGAAATTTTTTTTGTGTTCTTCGATCTCGCTTTTTGTATCATTTCTTCGTGCCTTTGTGTCTTCGTGTTTCATCTATTTGTCTCGCCAATGGCTGAACTATTTAGTAATAACTCTTTTCTATAAAAAATACCGTTGTTTTTTCTTCTTTTCCTTATAAGCTTCATAAGCTTGCTGAACCGATTCCATTTCGGAAACTTCGGCTATGGCAACTTCCCACCACGCATACCCCGGGATGCCTTTGAACAGGTCGGTTTCAATTACAATTACCGTGGTTTTGGTTTGCTGTTTTGCTTCGGACAGCGCAACTTTGAACGAGGCAATGTCGGTCGCTTCGATAACATGAGCGCCCAAACTGCGGGCATTCTGAGCATAGTCGACGGGCAAATTTCCTGCGGTAAGCATTCCGGTTTCCTGATCACGGAACTGGTAACGTGTTCCAAAGCGTTGCGAACCTACCGATTGCGACAGTGCACCAATGCTCCCGTAACCGTTGTTGTTCAGCAGAATAATGTTGTACTTGATGCCTTCCTGAATGGCTGTCACAATTTCGTTGTTCATCATCAGGTAGTTGCCATCGCCCACCATCACCCAAATTTCGCGATTGGGGCAAGCCAACTTGGCACCAATTCCGGCGGCACATTCATAACCCATGGTTGAGTAGCCATATTCCAGATGAAAGCCTTTGGGATCGCGGGTACGCCATAGTTTGTGCAGGTCGCCGGGAAGGCTTCCTGCGGCACAAAGCACCACATCTTTTGCTTCGGAAAACTCGTTTACAGCACCCACCACTTCAACCTGACTTACCGGAAGTTCGCCTTTCTCTTCATATACCGATGATACGTAGTTGTTCCATTCGGCATTCAGTTTTTCAATTTCCTGTTGAAAGATTTTTTCGGTTTGAAACCCAGCCAGCAATTGACCTAGCTCTTCGAGGCAAACTTTAGCATCGGCAGTAAGTGGCAATGCACTGTGTTTGAACGAATCGAATTCGGCCACATTGATGTTGATGAATTTCACGTCGGGATTTTGAAAAGCTGTTTTTGAGGCCGTAGTGAAATCGCTGTAACGGGTTCCAATGCCAATGATCACATCGGCCTCTGCCGATATTTTATTGGCTCCGGGAGTTCCGGTAGCGCCCACTGCACCCAGGTTCATCGGATGATCGAAAGGCAACGATCCTTTCCCGGCGAAGGTTTCAGCAACAGGTATCCCAACAGTTTCGACAAAGTTTTTAAGGACATCGGTTGCTTCGGCGTAAATTACCCCGCCGCCGGCAATGATCATTGGTTTCTTTGATTTCTTAATTATTTCGGCAGCCTCGTTCAACAGCGAAATATCAGGACGTTGACGAGCAATTTTCCAAACTTTTCTCTGAAAAAGCGCAACCGGAAAATCGTAGGCTTCGGCCTGAACATCCTGAGGAATGGAGAGCGTTACCGCACCTGTTTCAGCAGGCGAAAGCAACACCCGCATCACCTCGGGCAAGGCAGTTATCAGTTGTTCGGGACGGTTAATGCGGTCCCAATATTTAGATACAGGTTTGAAACAGTCGTTCACCGAAACATCTTGCGAAGTGGGCGATTCGATCTGTTGCAGCACCGGGGCTACGTTTCTCCGGGCAAAAATATCGCCAGGAATAATGAGCACCGGTAGTCGGTTGATAGTTGCACAAGCTGCTCCGGTAACCATGTTGGTTGCCCCGGGACCAATGGACGATGTGCAAACCCAAGCACCCATGCGGTTTTTCATTTTTGCGTAGGCAATGGCTATGTGTACCGATGCCTGTTCGTTGCGGGTTAGTATATATTTGAACGACGTGTTTTGCTGCAATGCCTGCCCGATTCCTGCCACGTTACCATGACCGAAAATTCCAAGGCATCCGGCAAAGAAAGGTTGAGAAACGCCGTCGCGCATTACGTATTGCTGTTGAAGAAATTCAACAACTGCTTGAGCTACTGTTAATCGTTTTGTTGCCATTTTTTCTTTTTTAAACACTAAGGGCACTAAGTTCTTTTCACGAAGGACTCTAAGTCAATTTCTATTTCGCTTTTGAAAATTTTCATCATCATTTGATATTTCTTTCTCTTCGAGATATCCTTAGTTTCCTTCTTGTTTCAATTATTCTTTGTGCACTTTGTGAAAATCCTTTGTGTACTTCGTGTTTAGTTAAAAGCCACCTTTTGATTCGATGAACGCTAAGGCCTCGTCGAGTGTAGGGTTGAAATTTGAACAACCCGGCATGGTGACCAAAATAGCACCGCAAGCATTACCCATGCGGCAGCATTTGTACCAATCCCAACCGTTTAGGTAACCATAAATGAAGCCGGCAGCAAAGGCATCACCAGCACCAAGTACGTTCATCACTTCGACCAGGAACGTAGGCACTTCAATCACTTCGCCACTTTTCAGGTACACGCGCGAACCTTTTTCGCCGCTTTTTACAATCAACACTTCAAGACCAAGCTTCATAATATTCTGAATGGCTTCGTTTACATTTCCCCTGATTTCGGGAGCCGATATTTGTTGGTTTTTAATTTTGATTTGATTGGGATCGCTAAGCATAGTGGCCAGAATCTCCTCTTCAGTTCCTAGGGCAATGGTGCAACCTTTAAGAAAAGCGCGGGCAGTAACGCCAAATGCACGGGCATCGTGCCACTGGTCGGCGCGAAAATCGAGGTCGATAAGTACCGGAACGCCATTCTTTTTAGCCTCTTCTGCAGCATAAAAAGCAGCAGAACGAGTTGGTTCGACATTGAGTGCAGTGGCCGAAATTTCCATAATGCGGAACTGCCCAATGTTGGCTTTAAT